>OLNZ01000108.1_pt1 | contig 93210 bp, 77 predicted proteins | sample 1672981 | NCBI WGS metagenome assembly OLNZ01 (sample SAMEA3136743, study PRJEB25190) | human gut metagenome | biome: human gut; feature: human-associated habitat; material: faeces | place: Austria | collected 2013 | reverse complement strand
TGGACATCACCGGCGAGGGCACCGTGGGTCTGATCACCTATATGCGTACCGACTCCCTGCGTATCTCCGATGAGGCCCAGGCAGCGGCCCGCAGCTTCATTGAAAGCCGCTACGGCGCGGCCTATCGCCCGGAGAGCCCCAAGCAGTACAAGGCCAAGGCCGGGGCCCAGGACGCCCACGAGGCCATTCGCCCCAGCAGCGTCACCCTGACCCCGGAGCAGGTGAAGGGCGACCTGACCGGCGAGCAGTATCGCCTGTACCGGCTGATCTGGAGCCGCTTCCTGGCCAGCCAGATGTCCAACGCCGTGTACGACAGCGTCAGCGTGGACATTGCCGCCGGAGAGCACACCTTCCGCGCCAGCGCCAGCAGCCTGAAATTTGCCGGCTATACCGCCGTGTATGAGGAGAGCCGCGACGACGATAAGGAGGAAAAGGAGCCCGCCCTGCCGGAGCTGCAGCCCGGCGAGGTGGTGACGCTGGAGGGCTTTGAGCCCGGCCAGCACTTCACCCAGCCCCCCGCCCGCTACACCGACGCCACCCTGATCCGCACCATGGAGGAAAACGGCATCGGCCGCCCCTCTACCTACGCGCCCACCGTTTCCACCATTCTGGACCGGGAATATGTGGTGAAGGAGGGCAAGGCCCTGCGGATCACGCCCTTGGGCCAGGTGGTGACGGACCTGATGTGCCAGCGGTTCCCGGACATTGTGGACGTGAAGTTCACCGCCCGGATGGAGGATGAGCTGGATGAGGTGGAAAGCGGCAAGATTCCCTGGAAACAGCTGCTGCGGCAGTTTTACGGCGGTTTTGAGAGCAATCTCCAGCAGGTGGAGAAGGACATGGAGGGCGTATATCTGAAGGTTCCCGACGAAGTCACCGAGGAGAAATGCGACGTGTGCGGCCGCAATATGGTAGTCAAGTCCGGCCGGTTCGGCCGGTTCCTGGCCTGCCCCGGATATCCGGAGTGTACGTTTACCAAGCCCCTGGTGGTGGAGATGCCGGGCCGCTGCCCCAAGTGCGGCGGGCGGCTCATGAAGCGCACCGGCGTCAGCAAAAAGACCGGCAAGCAGTACACCTATTACTGCTGTGAGCGGCTCAACGCCGCCGACGAAAGCGCCCGCTGCGATTTCATGACCTGGGACGTGCCGGTGAAGGACGACTGTCCCGTGTGCGGCCACACCATGTTCAAAAAGGCCGGCAAGGGCTTCCGCAAGCCCTTCTGCATCAATCCCGACTGCGCCAACTTCCTGCCGGAGGACAAGCGCGGCTATGTGAAAAAGGCCAGGACGGAGGAGCCCGCGGCAGACGGCGGTCAGGCAGACGGCGGTCAGGCCGACGAAGCCCCGGCAGAGGAAAAAGCACCCGCTAAGAAAGCAGCGGCTAAGAAAGCCGCCGCCAAAAAGCCTGCCGCCAGGACGGCCAAAGCCACCAAATCCACTAAGACTACTAAGACCACCAAAACCACCAAGACCACCAAGAAAAAGACGGAGGAAGCATGAACCATGTAACAGTCATCGGCGCGGGGCTGGCCGGCAGCGAGTGCGCCTGGCAGCTGGCCCAGCGGGGTATTTCCGTGACCCTGCGGGAGATGAAGCCGGAAAAATTGACTCCCGCCCACCAGACCGCCGATTTTGCGGAGCTGTGCTGCTCCAATTCCCTGCGGGCAGCGGGGCTGGAAAATGCCGTGGGCCTGCTGAAGGAGGAGCTGCGGCAGCTGGGAAGCCTTTTGATCCGCTGCGCGGACGAGACTGCCGTCCCCGCAGGCGGAGCCCTGGCGGTGGATCGCCACGGCTTTTCCCGGCTGGTAACGGAGCGGGTCAGAAGCCACCCCCTGATCACCGTGGTCCCCGGTGAGGTGACGGACCTGCCGGAGGGGGAGGTGGTGGTGGCCACCGGTCCCCTGACCTCCGACGCCCTGGCGGACCGGCTTATGTCCATGCTGGGCGGACAGGACTCTGCCCTGCATTTCTTCGACGCGGCGGCGCCTTTGGTGAGCTTCGACAGCGTGGACATGGACAGCGGCTTTTTCGCGTCCCGGTACGACAAGGGGACGCCGGACTACATCAACTGCCCCATGGACCGGGAGGAGTATCTGGCCTTCTGGCAGGAGCTGATCCACGCCCAGGAGGCGGAGGTCCACGGCTTTGAGGATAAAAATGTATTCGAGGGCTGTATGCCCGTGGAGGTCATGGCCCGGCGGGGAGAGGACACCCTGCGCTACGGTCCCCTGAAGCCCCGGGGGCTGAAGGATCCCCGCACCGGGAAGGAGCCCTATGCCGTGGTGCAGCTGCGCAAGGACAACGCCGACGGCACCATCTATAACCTGGTAGGGTTCCAGACCCACCTGCGCTTCCCGGAGCAGAAGCGGGTGTTCTCCATGATCCCCGCTCTCCATGATGCCAGATTCCTGCGCTATGGCGTGATGCACCGGAACACCTATCTGGACTCTCCCCGGCTGCTGGACCGGTATTACCGGCTGAAGGCCCGTCCCCGCATCTCCTTTGCCGGGCAGATGACCGGCGTGGAGGGGTATGTGGAGTCCTGCGCCTCCGGGTTTCTGGCAGGCGTGGAGATGGCCCGGCGGCTGCTGGGCCAGCCGCCCATCGACTTTCCCCGGGAAACGGCCATCGGTGCCCTGGGCCTGTACGTCAGCAACGAGTCCGTGGGCCAGTTCCAGCCTATGAACATCAATTTCGGCATTATGCCGCCCCTGGACCACCGGGTCAAGGGCAAGCGCAACAAAAACGCCCAGCTGTCCCAGCGGTCGCTGGCCATTATCGAGCAGCTGAAGCAGGAGGTTCTGAGCTATGAAGATCATCATTGACGCCATGGGCGGCGACAACGCCCCGCTGGAAATCGTAAAGGGCGCCCTGCTGGGCATGGAGCACTGGGGCGTGGAGGTGCTGCTGACCGGCGACACGGAGGCCATTCTCCGGGCCCTGCGGGACTGCGGCCATGATACCATCCCCCATGGGATGGAGATCGTCCACACCACGGAGACCGTGGACATGTGCGACGATCCCTCCAAGGTGTTTCGCCACAAGAAGGACACGTCCATGGGCGTGGGCCTGACCCTGCTGCGGGACGGCAAGGCCGACGCCCTGGTTTCCGCCGGGTCCACCGGCGCGCTGCTGGCTGGGGCCACCCTGATTACCAAGCGCATCCGGGGCATCCGCCGGGCGGCGATGGCTCCGGTGATTCCCACCACCGGCGGCCGGGCCGTGCTCATCGACTGCGGGGCCAACGCCGAGTGCACGCCGGAGTATCTGCTGCAATTCGCGTACCTGGGCAGCTTCTATGCCGGACGGGTCCTGGGGCTGGAGCGCCCCCGGGTGGGCCTGCTGAACATCGGCACGGAGGACAGCAAGGGCACGGACCTGCAAAAGGCGGCCCTGGCCCTGCTGCGGCAGGCAGGCGCCGACGGGCACCTGAACTTCATCGGCAACATTGAGGCCAAGGAGGCCATCAAGGGCGGCTGCGACGTTATCGTCACAGACGGCTTCTCCGGAAACATCCTGCTCAAGACCATGGAGGGCGTTGGCTCCTTCGCGGGCCATGCCCTGGGCGATATTTTCAAAAAGAATCTGCTGACCAAGCTGGCCGCCGCCATGGTCATGCCGGGGCTGCGGGCCTTCAAGGCCCAGCTGGACCCCAATAAGGTGGGCGGCACGGCGTTTATCGGCATCTCCAAGCCCGTGATCAAGGCCCACGGCGCCTCCAACGCCGAGGCCATCGACAACGCCATCGGCCAGGCCAGACAGGTGGCGGAAAGCGGCATTATCGGACAGATTCAGGAAAATATCCACCTGATGCAGCTCCAGGCGGAATAATTGCGAAAAGGGTATTGACAGACCTGACCAATTGCCGTATTATTTTCCAAGACAAAGCCCGAAAGGAGGGATCATCTCATGACGATGGACGAGATCTTCAAGACCATGCAGGATCTGATCGCTGAGCAGTTTGCTATTGATACCGACGAGATCGGCATGGATAGTTCTTTTGTGGACGATCTGGGCGCCGACTCCGTGGACCTGGTGGAGCTGGTCATGGCCATGGAGGAGGAATTCGACGTCGGCGAGATCGACGAGGAGGACCTCACCGGTCTGAAGACCGTGGGCGACTGCGTGCGCTATCTGTATAATAAGCTGAACTGAATCAATCAGGCAGCTGAAAAAGAAGGCCCCGTTGGTTGCAACGGGGTTTCCTTTTTCCGCTGCGGAAGGGAGAAAAACATCATGCATACCCTGCAAGTACTGGAAAAAAAGCTGGGCTACACCTTCCGCTGCAAGGAGCAGCTTCAGGCGGCCCTGTACCACAGCTCCTACGCCAACGAGCACCGGTGCTGCGGCGTCAGCAGCAACGAGCGGCTGGAGTTTCTGGGGGACGCCGTGCTGGGTCTGGTCACGGCGGACTATCTGTATCACAAGCACCCGGACCTGCCGGAGGGAGACCTGACCCGGATGCGGGCGGCGCTGGTGTGCGAGGAGAGCCTGTATGAGGTGGCCCAGCGCCTGGGCCTGGGCAGTGAGCTGCGGCTGGGCAAGGGCGAGGAGGCCGGCGGCGGCCGGCAGCGGCCCTCCATCCTGGCCGACGCAACGGAGTCCGTGTTCGCGGCGGTGTACCTGGACGGCGGCATGGAAGCCGCCCGGGCCCTGATCCACCGGGTGCTGCTGGACAAGGAGCAGGAGGAGGCCGTGGAGGAGCGCCGCCGGGACTATAAGACGGAGCTTCAGGAGCTGGTCCAGCGCCGCAGCAACCAAACGCTGCACTACGAGATGATCGGCGCCACCGGCCCGGACCACGCCAGGCAGTTTACTTGTGCGGTGCTGCTCAACGGCGAAACCGCCGGTACCGGCACCGGCAGGAGTAAAAAAGAGGCCGAGCAGTCCGCTGCCAAGGCAGCGCTGCGGGCGCTGGCGTAATACGCTTTACAATTTGTCAAAAAAGGGCGCCGCCCTTTTTTGACAAGCTCAAACGCTCCCTGTGCCTTCCGGCACAGGGAGCGTTTGTTCACAGATTCATATACCGGTAATCCTTCCGCAGGATGTTCCGCACCACGGGGATGCCCATGATGATGTCCGCGGCGATCCACGCCAGCGGGTCCGCAGCACACAGGGCGTAAAACGCCGCCGGGCTGGCCGCCGCGCTGACGGCGCCCCCTGCCACAGCCGCAGGCAGCACCAGGCACACGGCGATCCGGGCCACCAGCTCCGCCGCGCCGGCCCCCAGCACGAATTGGGACCGTCCGATGCCCTGGACACAGTTGCGGATGATGAATACGCAGCCCAGGAACAGATACATGGAATAATCCACATACAGGAACGTGTTGCCAAACCGGATGGTATCTGCCGTGATCTTGTCCGCCGACAGGAAGATATGCAGATATGTATTGTTCAGCGTCAGCAGCAGTCCGCAGCTCACCTCCGCCACGGCGATGATGGCCATCATCCCCAGAGCCTGCAGCGCGCCCCTGCGGATGCGGTCATAGTTGCCCGCGCCCAGGTTCTGGGCGGTGAAGCTGGTCATGGCCGTGCCCAGGGCATTCATAGGCGTTGCCGTCAGGCTGGACAGCTTGTTGGCCGCGCCGAAGCCCATCTGGGCGGAGGAGGACACCATAACGCCGTCCAGCATGTCAAACTGTACCACCACGCCCTGCATGACGATAATGCCGATGGCCAGCACCGAGAATTGAAGCCCCAGGGGCACGCCCTGCACCACATGGCGGCGGATATCGCCCCGGGTGATCCGCATATCCTCCCGGTGCAGCCGCAGCTGAGGATACCTGGCAAAGGCATAGATGAAGCACGCCACCGTGCTGATGAGCTGAGCCGCCACCGTGGCAATGGCCGCACCGGCCACGCCCCACCGGAACACCATGATGAACAGCAGGTCCAGCCCCACGTTCAGCACCGTGGAAAACAGCAGGAACAGCAGCGGCGTCAGGGAGTCGCCCATGCTGCGCAGAAACGCGCAGATGAAGTTATAAAACAGCTGGGCCCCGATGCCCGCGAAGATGATGAAGCAATAGGTATACGCGGCGCGATACACCTCGGCATTGTCCGGCGTCACGTTGATCCACGCCAGCATGGGATTCAGCAGCGCCAGGGCCAGGGCCGTCAGCAGCACCGTCAGCACCGCCGACAGGATGATCTGGGTGGCCAGGGACCGCCGCACGCCTGCCTGGTTCCGGGCGCCCACCTGGCATGACGTCACCACGCAGAAGCCTGCGCTGACACCGAAGGCGAATTGCAGAAAGATGAACACCAGCGACGTGGTGTCGTTGACGCCCGCCACCTCCTGGGCCGTCAGCGTCTGGCCCACAATGGCCGCGTCACTGATGGAATACACCTGCTGCAGCAGATACGACAGGATCACCGGCAGCGAAAAGATCAGAATCGTTTTCCAGCATGTCCCCTCGGTCAGGTCCATTGGCCCGAACAGGGATTTTTTCTGTTTTTCCATAGCATTTACCTCCCATAAAAGGAACATATTATTATAGCCCCGCCGCCCCCCAGTCGTCAAGCGGCAGAACGCACAAGTTTTTTGTAATTTATGCTGAAAATACATGCATGTTTATCGTGTATATTCACAGCAAGTATTAGAAATAATAATGTCAGATATGTCGGATTTGTTATTTACTTCTGACGCGCTTTTCGGTATAATAAGGGGCTGTTGGCGGTGGAAACCCGCCAAAAATTCTGTTATGATATAGATGAGGAGACAAAGACATGTCAAATTGCGCGATCGTGGGTATCAACTGGGGCGACGAGGGCAAGGGCCGCATGGTGGACTACCTCACCCAACAATATGACGTAGTGGTGCGCTATCAGGGCGGCGGCAACGCCGGGCACACGGTCATCAACGAAAAGGGCAAGTTCGCCCTGCATCTGCTGCCCTCCGGCATTTTCCGCTCCGGTGTCATGAACATCCTGGGCAACGGCGTGGCCCTGGACTGCGAGAATCTGCTCAAGGAGATCGACACCGTCCGCCAGGGCGGCGTGGACATCACCCCCGAGAATCTGCTGGTCAGCGAACGGGCCAGTCTGCTGCTGCCCTGGCACCGGGAGCTGGACGCCCTGGAGGAGCAGCGGCTGAAGGATAAGAAGTACGGCTCCACCAAGCAGGGCATCGCCCCCTTCTATTCCGACAAGTACCAGAAAAAGACCGTCCTGGCCGGCGAGCTGCTGTACCCCGACCATCTGCGGGCCCATCTCCAGGACCTGCTGGAGTGGAAGAACCTGATCCTCCGGGAGGTCTACGGCGCCAAGGGGTACACCATGGACGAGATGATGGCCTGGGTGGAGCAGTACGGCCAGCGGGTGAAGCCCTATGTGGCCGACACCGGCCGCTATCTCCACCAGGCCCAGGCCGACGGCAAGTCCATCCTGTTCGAGGGCCAGCTGGGCGCTCTGCGGGACCTGGACTACGGCATCTATCCCTATACCACCTCCTCCAACACCATTGCCGCCTTTGCCCCGGTAGGCTCCGGCCTGCCCGGCGCATCCATCGACGAGGTGGTGGGCGTGGTGAAGGCCTATTCCTCCTGCGTGGGCGAGGGTCCCTTTGTCTGCGAGTGGTTCGGCGCGGATGCCGAAAAGCTCCGGGACGCCGGTGACGAATACGGCGCCAAGACCGGCCGTCCCCGCCGGGTGGGTCCCATCGACCTGGTGGCCACCCGCTACGGTGTCCGGACCCAGAATGCTACCAACATTGCTCTGACCAAGCTGGACATTCTCAGCTACATGGACCGGATCCCCGTCTGCGCCCATTATGAGATCAACGGCCAGCGCACCGACGAATTCCCCTTCCCGGTGCTGCTGGACCAGGCCAAGCCCGTTGTCGAGTATGTCCCCGGCTGGGCCTGCGACATTTCCGCCGCCCGCACCTGGGAGGATCTGCCCCAGGCGGCCCGGGACTATGTGGAGTATGTGGAGCGGGCCATCGGCTGCCACATCGGCTATGTGTCCGTGGGCGCCGAGCGCGACAGCCTCATCGTCCGCTGAAACCAAGGAAACGGAGGACCCTTATGTCCCACGACGTTTACGAATCCCCCCTGGCCGGGCGCTACGCCTCACCGTATATGCTGCACCTGTTCTCTCCGGACATGCGCTTTCAGACCTGGCGCCGCCTGTGGACGGCCCTGGCCCGGGCCCAGCATGACCTGGGCCTGCCGGTAACGGAGGAGCAGGTCCGCCAGCTGGAGCAGCACATCACCGATATCGACTACGACACCGCCCGCCAGCGGGAAAAGGAAGTCCGCCACGATGTCATGGCCCATGTCTATACCTACGGCAAGGCCGCGCCTCTGGCGGCAGGCATCATCCATCTGGGGGCCACCAGCTGCTACGTCACCGACAACGCCGACCTGATCCTGTACCGGGACGGGCTGGTGTATCTGCGGGGCCAGCTGCTGGCGGTGATGAAGAACCTCTCCGCCTTTGCGGAAAAATACGCCGCCACTCCCACCTTGGGCTATACCCACTATCAGCCCGCCCAGCCTGTCACCGTGGGCAAGCGGGCCTGCCTGTGGCTCCAGGATCTGCTGTCAGACCTGGAGGAGCTGGATTTTGTCCTGGGGAGCCTGCGCTTTCTGGGCTGCCGGGGCACCACCGGCACCGAGGCCAGCTTCATGGATCTCTTTGAGGGCGATGAGGCAAAGATTGATGAGATGAACCGCCGCATCGCTGCCGGGTTCGGCTTTGACTCCTGCTTCACCGTCTGCGGCCAGACCTACCCCCGGAAGGTAGATGCCCGGATTCTGAACTGCCTGTCGTCTATGGCTCAGAGCGTCTACCGCATGGCCAACGACATCCGCCTGCTACAGCACGACCGTCAGCTGGAGGAGCCCTTTGAGGAGCACCAGATCGGCTCGTCGGCCATGGCCTATAAGCGCAACCCCATGCGCTGTGAGCGCATCTGCTCCCTGAGCCGCTATCTCATGGCCGACGCCATGAATGCTCCCATGACTGCCTCCGTCCAGTGGATGGAGCGCACCCTGGACGACTCTGCCAACCGCCGCCTGTCCATGCCCGAGGGCTTTTTGTGCGCCGACGCCATTCTGCGCCTGGCCCAGAACGTTACAGACGGCCTGCGGGTCAACGAAAAGGTGGTGGACAAGACCATCCGGGAGTATATGCCCTTCCTGGCCACGGAGAACCTGATGATGGAGGCCGTCAAGCGCGGCGGCGACCGGCAGGAGCTCCACGAGCGGGTGCGGGTACACTCCATGGCCGCCACCGCCCGGATGAAGGACGGTGAGCCCTGCGACCTGCTGGACCGTCTGGCGGCGGACCCGGCCTTTGGCATGACCCGCCCGGAGCTGGACCGCCTTATGGACCCGGCCCGTTACATTGGCCGCTGCCCGCAGCAGGTCCGCGCTCTGCTGGACCGCATTGCCCCCCTGCTGGAGGACGCATCCTCCGCCGACGGCGGCGTCAGCCTGTGAGCCGTTTGTAAACCGGAAAAGGGCCGGAACGCACAAGCGTCCCAGCCCTCAGCCTGTCAAAGAACCCCCGCTTTCACGCGTGAAAGCGGGGGCTCTTTGACAGGGAGCGCTTATCTATTTCTTCCCCACTATGCTGCACACCAGAAACGCCAGCAGGTCGGCGATGACCACCGTGGCGCCCACCGGGGTGCTGAGCAGATACGATGCGGTAAGCCCCGCGCAGAAGCAGGTCACGGACAGGATCCCCGCCAGGATCACCACGCCCCGGAAGCTCTTTCTCACCCGCATGGCGGACAGGGCCGGGAAGATCACCAGGCTGGAGATCAGCATAGCCCCCATCATCCGCATTCCCAGCACGATGGTCAGGGCCGTCAGCACGGAGAGGAACGTATTGTACAGCCCCACCCGCACACCGGTGGCCCGGGAGAAGCTCTCGTCGAAGGTGATGGCGAACAGCTTGTGGTAAAACAGCACGAACAGCAGCAGCACCGCCGCCGACAGTCCGGCGCTGAGGGCCACGTCCGACCGGTCCATGGCCAGAATGGAGCCGAACATATAGCTGTCCACGTCCGTGGTCATGCCGGTGGTCAGGCTGGTGACAATGACGCCGGCAGCCAGGGACGAAGCGGACACCACGGCAATGGCGGCATCGGCCCCCATGCGGCTGTTTTCCGTCAGCCGCAGCAGGCCCAGGGCCGCCAAGATCACCACCGGGATGGACACCGGCAGCGGGGCCCAGCCGCAGGCCACGGCGATGGACAGGGCCCCGAAGGACACATGGCTCAGGCCGTCGCCGATCATGGAATACCGCTTGAGCACCAGGGGCACCCCCAGCAGCGCCGCGCACAGGGACACCAGAATGCCCACCACGAAGGCCCGGACGATAAAGGGATAGGTAAACATTTCCAGCAGCAGGCTCATGACAGGTCACCTCCGAAGCGTTTTCCGTAGGGCGAGGCCAGATATTCCCGGGGCGTGCCCAGGAACCACTGGTTCCGTCCGGCGTGCAGGATGGCGGTGGCGTCCCGCAGGGCGCTGCGGATGTCGTGGGTCACCATCACCACGGCCATGCCCTCGGTGCGGTTGAGATACCGCAGGGTGCGGTACAGGTCGTCGGCGGCAGCGGGGTCCAGTCCCGTCACCGGTTCGTCCAGCACCAGCAGATCCCCTGCCGCACACAGAGCCCGGGCCAGCAGCACCCGCTGCTGCTGGCCGCCGGACAGCTCCCGGTAGCACCGGTCCTTCAGCTCCAGAATGCCCAGCTTGCCCATGTGCTGCAATGCCTGGGATTTCTGAGCCGGTGTGTAGAAAAATCTCCAGCCCCGGGCGCTTAGGAAGCCCGACAGAACCACCTCGCTGACGGTGGCGGGGAAATCCTTCTGCGCCCGGGTCTGCTGGGGCAGATAGCCGATGGCCCCCCGGCGCACACTGTCGTCCAGGTGGATTTCCCCGGACAGGGGCCGCAGCAGGCCCAGCAGACTTTTCAGCAGGGTGGACTTGCCGGAGCCGTTGTCCCCCACGATGCAAAGATAATCCCCCCGGCGCACCCGGAACGACAGATGCTCCCAGATGGGGCGGCCCTCATAGCCCAGGGCCGCGTCACGGCAGTCTATGAGTATCTTGGGTTCGCTCATGACAACCCCTCCTTCAGTACGTCCACATTTTTCCACATCAGGGAGAGGTACGTCTCCCCCCGGTCAAATTCCTGCCGGGTCAGGGTCTGGCAGGAGTGAAAGGTCAGGATCCTGGCCCCGGTGGTCTCGGCAATGGCGGAGGCCACCTTTTGGCTGCTGAGCTCGATGGTGTACACCACCGGAATCTGCTCCGCCCGCACCTTGTCAATGAGGTACTTCAGCGTAGCCAGAGACGGCTCCGTGTCGCCGGAGCAGCCGTGGAAGGCCGCCCGGTAGTCCAGGCCGTACTCCCGGCAGAAATACAGCAGCGGGAACCGGTCGCCGAACACCAGCAGGCGGCGGCTGCCTCCTTCCACCGTGTCCCGGAACGCCTGGTCCAGGTCCGACAGCTCCTGCACATACGCCGCAAGCCGCGTCTGATACTCCGCCGTGTGGTCCGGGTCCGCCTGGGACAGGGTATCCGCGATGACCCGGCACAGGTCCATGGCAATGCGGGGTGAGGTCCAGATATGCTCGTCGTATTCGATGTGCTCCTCGTGGCCGTCGTGGTCATGACCATCGTGGTCATGGCCGTCGTGATCGTCGTGGCCGCCGTGATCGTCGTGGCCGCCCTGCATGCCCTCGGAAAATTCCTCACCCAGGGCGTCCACGTGGTCCATCATACGGACCACAGAGCCGATGTTCTCCCCGGCAGCGGACAGAATGTCCTCTACCCATTCCTCGCTTTCGCCGCCGTTGCAGAGAAACACGTCCGCCTCAGAGATGCGGATCACATCCAGAGGCGTTGGCTCGAAGCTGTGGGCCTCCCGCCCGGCGGTCACCAGCAGATACGGCTCCACCCGGTCGCCGCCGATGGCCCGGACAAAATCATAGTAAGGAAACAGGGTGCAAACCACCCGCAGTCTGCCGTCGTCCTTCCCTGCCGTGGGTCCGGCGCAGCCGCCCAGTAGCAGCGCCGCCGCCAGCAGCAGACACAGCGCCCGGCGACGATATCGTTTCATGGGAATCCCCCCTTTGTATGCCTGTAAAATTATATTGTACAGGATATGTCCCAATTTCTCAAGCCCTCCCCTGCCCAAAACCGGGTTTTTTCCGCTGCGATTCCTTTTCCGGCCCCGGCAGGTGGAAAAATTAGCCGATCAGCGTGTATTATGGCGCACTGATGGCAAATAATCGTCGAAACGGGATGTGGAAATTTCCCTCACCGCTTGTCAAAAAAGCAGGATCGCCTCCGCCTTCGGAAAGGAAGATAGTTACGAAAGAAACCCATCAGGGGTGTCTTTCGTTTTCAATCACCGCATTTTCAGAGCTTTTATGAAAGCTCTGAAAATGCTTGTTCAACTTGTCAAAAATTCTTTTTGACAAGTTGAACCCCGGCGCAGGCGGTGCCTGCGCCGGGGTAGTTTTTCATACCCGATACTTTTCCGCATAGTGGCGGACCCGGTCCTCAAACGCCGGGTCCTGCTGCCGCAGGGCCGTCTGGGCGGCATGAAGCCCCTGGTTCCCATCGGGCAGCCCCGCCACGCACCCGGCAATGTTGCTGCAATGGTCCGCCGCCCGCTCCAGGTCCGTCAGCACGTCGGACCATACAAAGCCCAGCTCCATGGTGCCGCTCCCCTGCTGCATCCGCCGGATGCGCCGGGACCGCAGCTGCTCCTTCAGGCCGTCGATGACCTGCTCCAGGGCCTCCACCTCCGCCTGGACGGCGGGGTCCTCCCGACGGAAGGCGTCCAGGGCCAGGTCCGCGATCTCCTCCACGGCGTCCGTCAGCACCCGCAGCTCCCGGCAGTCCTCGGCGGGCAGGAAAATGTCCTTATCCCGCAGCTCCTCCCCGCTTTCCAACAGGTTCATGGCGTGATCCCCCAGCCGCTCAAAATCGCCGATCAGCGCCAGCAGCTCCGCCGCCCGGGCGTTGTCCCGCCGGGTCAGCGTCTGGCCGCTGAGCCGCACCAGGAATGTCCCCAGCACGTCCTCCATCCGGTCGATGCGCTCCTCCTGCCGCCGCAGCTCCTTTGCCGAAGCAGGCTGCACCTCCGTCAGAGCAGCCACGCCCCGGCGCAGGTTATCCCGGGCCAGGGCCGCCATGTCCCCGGCCAGCTCCCGGCATTTTTCCAGGGCCGCCGCCGGGGCCGCCAGCAGCCGGGGGTCCAGCTCCGTCCCCTTCTCCCCGTCCTCACCCGGCAGCAGCCGCAGCACCGCCCGCTCCAGCAGTCCCGCCGCCGGAAACAGCAGCATCGTACACAGCAGGTTGAAGGCCGTGTGGATCACCGCCACCCCCGGCAGAGTCACGGGACGGGCCAGCATCGTCGGAGCCGCCAGCACCTTCACCAGCCAGAACACCGCCAGCCACACCCCGGCCCCGGTAAGGTTGAACAGCAGGTGGACCAGCGCCGCCCGGCGGGCATTGCGGCTGGCCCCCACGGAGGACAGCATGGCCGTGATGCAGGTGCCGATGTTCTGCCCCATAATGATGGGCACAGCGGCGCCCACCGTAACCTGACCGCTGGCGGCCAGGGCCTGCAATATCCCCACGGAGGCGGAGCTGGACTGGATCACCGCCGTCAGCACCGCCCCGGCCAGCAACCCCAGCAGCGGGTCCGTAAAGGCCGTAAACAGCCGGCGGAAGCCCTCTGCCTGGGCAAGTCCTGCCACAGAGCCGGACATCAGCTCCATTCCCTGCATCAATGTGGCAAAGCCCAGCAGGGCCTGGCCGGTATCCCGGCGGCGGCCATTCCTGGACAGATAAGCGATGATGCCCCACAGGCTCAGCAGGGGCACGAAGCCCGCAGGCCGCAGCAGTCGTCCCGGAAAACCGCCCCCCTCCAGTCCGCCCAGGCTCAGCAGCCAGGGCGTCACCGTGGTGCCTACATTGGTGCCCATGATGACCCCCACCGCCTGACCCAGGGTCAGCAGTCCGGAGTTCACGAATCCCACCACCATCACCATAGCCGCCGACGAGCTCTGCACCGCCGCCGTCACCGCAAGACCCGTGAAAAAGCCCGCCCAGCGGCTGCGGGTCATGCGGCGCAGCTGTCCCCCCAGCCGTCCGCCTGCCCGGCGCTGGAGAGCCTCGGCCATGATGCTCATGCCGAATAAAAACAGGCACAGTCCGCCCAGAGCGGACAATCCGTCAAAAATGTCCATGTGCGCCTCCTCTCCCGGTTAGCATGCCCCGGGGCCGCCGCCGTCAATCGCAGTCAAACGTCCGCTTTATGCGGACATTTTGTCGTTTTGTGTTTTCCGTGCAAAACACCCCGGCCCCATAGGGGCAAATTTGGTGGTTATTCCGTCTTTACTTTATCTCGGTAGCGTGGTAGTGTATTAGCATACTAAATCGCCCGGCGATAGGGGCCGGGGAATGGAGGAAATCATGAAGAACATCATTCAACGCGGAGTCTGTCTGCTCCTGCTGCTGGCTGTCACCGCCGCTCTGTCCGCCTGCGGCCAGAGCGGCGCCAAGAACACGATTTATGCCGTGGAGGCCGGTTCCGCCGGCGAGGAGGTGGCCAAGGAAAAGGGCTGGACCGTCAACAGTGTCCAGGATCAGGCAGCCGCCCTGATGGAGGTAGCCGCCGGGACCTCCGACGCCGCCGTTATTGACCTGCTGATGGCCGGCGCCATGATCGGACCCGACACCAGCTATCCCGACCTCACCTATACCGACAGCCTCACGGAGGAGGAATACGGCATCGGCTGCCGCCAGGGCTCCGACCTGGCGGACTTCATCACCGAGGTCCTGGGGGATGCCTACCGGGACGGCACCACCCAGAAGCTGGCCCGGCAGTTCGGCGTCCGGGAGGACCTGCTGGCAGAGCTGCCCCAGACCAGCTATACCCAGGATGCCGCCGGTGACGTGGCCTACATTCAGAACAAGGGCACCCTGGTGGTGGGCATCACGGAGTTTGCGCCTATGGACTACAAGGACGACAGCGGCCAGTGGACCGGCTTCGACGCGGAGCTTGCCCGGCTGGTGGCCCAGCGCCTGGGCGTGGAGGTGGAATTTGTGGTCATCGACTGGGGCCAGAAGGTCAACGAGCTGAACAGCCAGGCCATCGACGTAGTGTGGAACGGCATGACCCTCACCGGCGGCGTGCAGAACGCCATGACCTGCACCCCCGCCTACTGCCGCAATGCTCAGGTGGTGGTGGTTCCCGCCGCATAACGCCATGTTCTGGACCGTTACCCTTTCCCTGCTTCAGGGGCTGCGTCAGGCGGCGGTGCTGTTCGGGCTGACGCTGGCGTTCTCCCTGCCCCTGGGGCTGCTGGTGGCCCTGGGGTCCATGAGCCGGTGCCGCCCGGTGCGGGCGGTGTTCGACGCCCTGGTGTGGGTGATCCGGGGAACGCCTCTGGTGCTGCAGCTGATCATCATCTTTTACGGTCCGGGCCTGTGGCTGGGCCGGAACATCTGGGGCAGCCACCGGATGCTGGCGTGCATCGTGGCCTTTGTGCTGAACTACGCCTGCTACTTCTCCGTTATCTACCGGGGCGGCATCCAGGCCATCCCGGCGGGTCAGCGGGAGGCCGGTCAGGTGCTGGGCCTTACCCGCCGCCAGATCTTCTTCAAAATCACCCTGCTTCAGGTGGTGAAGCGGATCCTGCCTCCCATGTCCAACGAGATCATCACCCTGGTGAAGGACACGTCCCTGGCCCGGATCATCGCCATCGTGGAGCTGACCAAGGCCGGTGAGGACTATGTGAAGTCCGCCGGGATCACCTGGCCCCTGTTCTATACCGGGGTATACTATCTGCTGTTTGTGGGGCTTCTGACGCTGCTGTTCCGGTATCTGGAGCGCCGTCTGAGCTATTTCCGCTGAAAGGGGGGAGCACATGTCCTATCTGAGCGTTGCGCACCTGGAGAAATCCTTCGGCAGCACCCGGGTGCTGCGGGATGTGAGCTTCGACCTGCCGGAAGGGGAGACACTGTCCGTCATCGGCTCCTCCGGCAGCGGCAAAACCACCCTGCTGCGGTGCCTGAACTTTTTGGAGCGCCCCGACGGCGGTGTCATTTCCCTGCGGGGAGAGCCCCTGCTGGATGCGTCCCGGCCTCCGGACCGGGAGCGGGACCTGCGCCGGAAGCGGCTGCACTTCGGCCTAGTCTTTCAGGACTTCAACCTGTTCCCCCAGTACACAGCCCTGGAAAATGTGACCCTGGCCCGGCGGCTGGCCCGGCGGGACGGCGAGACGGAGCAGGACATCCGGGCCCGGGGGCTGGACCTGCTGGACCAGATGGGCCTGTCAGACCGGGCCGGGCACTACCCTCATCAGCTCTCCGGCGGCCAGAAGCAGCGTGTGGCCATCGCCCGGGCCCTGTGCATGGAGCCGGACGTGCTGTGCTTCGACGAGCCCACCTCCGCCCTGGACCCGGAGCTTACCGGCGAGGTGCTGCGGGTCATCCGCCAGCTGGCCGGCCGCCGCACCACCATGATCGTGGTGACCCACGAGATGGCCTTCGCCCGGGACGTGGCGGACCGGCTGATCTTCATGGACGGCGGCGTCATCGTGGAGCAGGGGGACCCCCGTCAGGTCATGGACCATCCCCGGATGGAGCGCACCCGGCAGTTTCTGTCCCGCTGTGCCAACACATAAAAATCACCCTCCGGCGGTTTTCACTCCGCCGGAGGGTATTTTCATGTGCCGTTATTCCTGTTTTTCCTCCTGCTCCGCCCGGGGCAGCGTCAGCGTCACCTTGAACAGGTCGCCGTCGATGGTCAGTCGGAAGTCGCCGCCCTGGATGGCGGTCAGGCTGGTGGCGATGGACAGCCCCAGCCCGCTGCCCTCGGTGGATCGGGAGCTGTCCCCCCGGACGAACCGCTCCGTCAGCTCGTCGGCGGAGATATTCAGCGGATACCGCGAGATATTCTTCACCACCATCCGCACGCCGTCCTCTCCCGCCTCCGTGGACAGATACACCCTTGTCCCGGGCATGGCGTATTTGCAGATGTTGCTCATCAGGTTGTCCAGCACCCGCCACAGCAGCCGCCCGTCGGCCATGGCCACCGGCCCCGGCTGGCACAGAGCCAGCACCGGCTCCAGCACCTGGTCCTCCAGCCGCTGCTGATACTCGCCGCACACCTGGCTCAGCAGCACATTCAGGTCCGTAGGGGCCGGCGATACCGGTATATTCCCCGTGGATGCCTTGGACGCCTCCACCAGGTCCTCCGTCAGCTTCCGCAGCCGCTGGGACTGCCGGTCCAGCACCGCCAGATACTCCCGCGCCGCGTCGGAGGGCATCTCCTCCTTTTTCAGCAGGTCCACATAGCTGACGATGGACGTCAGCGGCGTCTTGATATCGTGGGACACGTTGGTGATCAGCTGGGTTTTCAGCCGCTCGGACTTCATTTTCTCCTCCACAGCCCGCTGAATGCCCGCCTGCACGGAGTTCAGGTTCTCCGCATGGCGCTTCAGCTCCGGCAGCGCCCCCCGGCTCAGGGTCACGGGGTGGGAAAAGTCCCCCTCCGCCAGCTTCTCGCCTCCCTGCTGCAATTGCCGCAGGGCCAGCACCTGCCAGATGGCCGCCCCCAGCAGCACCAGGTGCAGCGTCACATACAGCGCCGCCTGCCCCCCGTCCATGCCATAGGCGAAGATCAGCAGGTCCGCCGCCATAACGGCCAGCAGCACCGCCGCCGTTTTCCACGCCAGAGGCAGGCCCAGAAACAGACGCCGCAGGTGCCGCCAGGTCCACACGGCCCCCCGGCTGAAAAGCCGCAGCAGCCGCAGCGCCAGCAGGTCGCTGAGCACGGTCCCGGCCTTGCACCGGGCCGTAAACGCCAGCACGAACAGATACGCCAGCGCCACAAATACCGCCAGGCCCAGCGTGGCGGATGGATAGTACACGGCGTCCAGATAGATGTACCACACGCAGGTCAACCCCAGCACAAACAGGTCCACCGGGATCTTCTCCACCCAGGTCAGATGGATGCCCTCATGGCCCGGCCAGTATCCCGCCGCCGACAGGGAGAACACCAGGGATGCCGCAGCCACCACGGCGCACACCGCCGTCACGGCCCACAGCATATCCAGGCGCCTGTCCGTATGCATGTTATAGACACATATGTATACCAGCTCGACGCCGCCATACACCGCCGCCGTACCCGGCAGCAGGGTCAGCAGAAAGGCCAGGGCCTTGGCCCACGGCTTTTCCAGCAGCTTTTTCATTGCGCCGCCCCCTCCATTTTGTACCCCTTGCCCCACACCACCTTCAGATACCGGGGCTCTGCGGGGTTGATCTCGATCTTCTCCCGGATGTGCCGCACGTGGACGGCCACGGGATTGTCCGCCGCCGGGTCCTCATGCCACACCCGGCGATAGATCTCATGGGGCGAGAACACCTTCCCCGGATGCTGCATCAGCAGCCGCAGAATGTCGTATTCCAGGGGCGTCAGGTTCACGGTGTCCCCGTCCACGGTGACGGTCTTGGCATTGTCGTCCAGGCTCACTCCGCCGATGGTCACGGCGGTGGGGGCCACATGGCCGCCGCCCAGAGTCATATACCGCCGCAGCTGGGACCGGACCCGGGCCAGCAGCTCCACGGGGTTAAAGGGCTTGGTAACATAGTCGTCGGCTCCCATATTCAGCCCCAGCACCTTGTCCGTGTCCTCGGATTTGGCCGTCAGCAGGATCACCGGCAGATTCCGGCTCTGCCGCAGCCGGGTCATGGCGGTGATGCCGTCCATTCCCGGCATCATCACATCCAGCAGCACCAGGTGTACCTCCTCCCGGTCCAGCAGCCGCAGGGCCTCCGGCCCGTCAAAGGCCGTCAGCACCCGATAGCCCTCGGCACTGAGATAAATATGCAGCGCCGATACGATATCCTTTTCGTCGTCACAGACCAGAATGTTGTACATGGTGTTCGCCTCTCCATTCTCTCAGGCCGCTCCGTCAGAAGGGCAGCAGCTCCTCCCGGCCCCGGCCCCGCAGGCTTGCCGCGCTGACCCGGTGTTCGATGGGCTTCCACTCCCCCTTGCAGAAGAACGCCGCGAAGGAGATGGGAATGTATGTAAACATAAACAGTGGGAAGGTGAAGGCGTAGATCACCTTTTTCACCGCCTTGGTATGGATCCGCCGCCACTCGGTAACGGTGGTGATGGCCCCCAGGATAAACAGCGTCAGATACATGTTCAGCAGCATCTGCCCCACAGACCACAGGGCAATGGTCAGATCCGCCCCCCGAATGGCTCCCAGCACCGCCGCCGTTACATTGCACACGATGGCCGCCGCCGACAGGACAAAGGCCGGCATAATGGCCGCCGCCATGTCGTAGCAGGAGAAGCTCCCCCCGGCCGCGCCCCGCAGCAGCTTGGCGCCGTAGCCCCGGAACACCTGCAAATACCCCTTGGACCACCGCAGCCTCTGGTTCCAGGACTGGCGGAAGGTGGTGGGCTGCTCGTCATACAGCACCGCGTCGGGGCAGAAGGCGATCTTCCGTCCCCGGGTCACCTGGTCCACGGAGAACTGGATGTCCTCCGTCAGCAGGTGGAAGGGCCAAGGCCCCGTCTCCTCCAGCACCTGTCGGCTGAACAGGAACCCGGTGCCGGACACGGCGCAGCTGGTGCCCAGCAGGAACCGGGCGTGATTGAGATACCGGCTCTCCCGCAGGAACCACAGGGCATAACCGGCGCTGATCCAGTTGTCGCCGTAATTCTTGCTGTTGCGGAAGCTGGTGATGATCTCGTGTCCGTCGGAAAACGTCCGGTTCATGGCCTCCACATAGTTGGGAGCCAGAATATTGTCCGCGTCAAACACGAAGTATCCGTCAAAGCCCCGGGGATAATCCTGCTCCAGATGCTCCAGCAGCTCCTGCAGGGCGTAGCCCTTGCCCACCCGCACCTGGTTGAACCGCTCATACACATGGGCCCCGGCCACCCGGGCCACCATGGCCGTGTCGTCGGTGCAGTTGTCCGCCAGCACGAAAATGGACAGCAGGCTCTGGTCATATGTCTGCCCCCGAAGGCTGGCGATCAGGTCGCCGATGACCCGCTGCTCGTTCCGGGCGCAGATCAGAACGGCGTACCGGTTGGCCTTGGCCGGGCCGTGGGGCTTCTCCTTCCGCAGCCAGGGCACCGGGACATACAAAAACTGATAGGTATAGCAGACGAAGAAAATAACCGCTATGATAAAATTGATAGTCTTTAACGTCTCCATAGGCGCTTTCCTTTCTCTGTGCGCACAGGCGCAACTGTATCAAGATGATTGATACACTTAGTATATATGATCTGCTGCTCCCTGTCAAGAGCGGTTCTTTTTTTGGCGATACAGCTTCCGATCAGCTGTCCCTGTTCCTAAAATTCAGTATAAAGAAAAACAGTTAAAGAAACAAGGGGGGAACCTTTAAGATTCCTTAAAGATGATATAACAGTTTTGTCACCCGCCGGTTCACGGCGGCCACGGGCAGCGGCATCCCCGTGGACGCGGTGATCTGATGGCATAGGACGCGCCGGAAGGCGCATAGGCTGGAGCTGAGGTGGAGACCATGATGTGCCGATTTTCACAGCTGCGCCGCAAGGAGGTCATCAACATCTGCGACGGCAGCCGTCTGGGCTGCGTGGGAGACCTGGAGCTCTGCATCCCGGAGGGGACCGTCAAGGCCCTGATCGTCTTTGGCCCCTGCCGGTTCTTCGGTCTGTTCGGCCGGGGCGAGGATTTTTACATTCCCTGGGACTGCGTCCAGCGGTTCGGAGAGGACATCATCCTCATCGACAAGCCCTTCCAGCGCCGGGAGGGCGAAAAGAAAAAGCGGCGCTGGTAAACACATGGCCGCACCTACAGGTGCGGCCATGTGTTTACCCTGCAAAAAAAAATGCCGCCGGCGCGGCAAACCCTGCGCCGGCGGCATTCCTGCCGGTTTTATTTTTCCTGCTGCTCCGTATCCTCTCCGCCGATCAGCAGCTGCCGCTGCTGGTTCAGCAAATAGGAGAGGTGCTCCCGGTCCGTGGTGTAATAAATACGGTTTCCCTCCACCAGGCAGGTAACAAGCCCCGCATTCACCAGCTTGCTCATATGGTGGTGAATGGTATTGCGGGCCAGGCCGAAATGGTTGCACAGCTGCTGACCGTAGACCGCCGGATGATCCCTCAGATAACAGAGAATGTCAAACCGGGTCTTGTCCCCGATGATCCGGATGGCGTCATATACCTGGGAGGCGCTGCTGTTTTCCGCCAGAGTGCGCCGCAGCGACAGCCGCAGGACTCCGCAGCAGATCAGCACGCTGCCGTCCTCCTGCTCCATGGAGAGGTTGGTATCCGGTCCCATCAGAAAGGGAATCAGGTGATAATGCACCTCCGGCGTGATGGCCAGGCTGGAGGTCTCCCGGAGATAGCTCTCCGTCCCCAGGCCCTCCACCTCCCGGCAGAAGGCCTCTATGATCTCCTGAATGCGGCCGGACTCCGTCTCCAGCGCCGCTATGGCCGGGCGCAGACAGGCTGCGATCTCCGGCAGCAGAGTCCGGTAATTCTGGTGGATCTCCAGCAGAGCCAGACGGCTCTCCGTGGGGATCGTCAGCGCCAGCACCCGGGAAACCAGCTTTGCGGCGGCCCCGGCGGCAGGGCCGGACTGCTCCTCCAGGCTCAGCGAGATCATCATGTTTCGCGCCGTCTCGTCCGGCGTCAGGCGCTCCATCCGCTGCATCAGGGTCTCAAAGTCCTGCCGGCGGGACAGCATGGGATAGAAGAACAGAAAAGCCGGACTATAGGACCCGATGGTGCTGTAGGAAAAGCCCTTGATGTCGCCGAACAGACGCTGCAGGGTCTCTGCCGGAACGGAAACCTCCGCGTCCAGGTCCTGCAGCAGCTCCCGCAGGGCGGCGCTGGCCCCATGGAAGGGCTCCGCCTTCCGGACGCCCCGGGCCTGTAAGCGCTCCTCCAGCCGGTCCAGGGTATGTCCGTTGGCCCGGGAGCCTAAGTACGCCAGAGCCTCCAGCGCCGGGTTGATCTCGTGCAAAATTTCCATGACAGTGCTCTTCCTTTGCTTCTTTGACGGATGCGGACAGGCTTTCCCGGGGAGCATCCCGCGGTTTTCTCGCCCTGTCCCACTGGCCTTGATTATACATCTTTTTTTCCGGCAAAACAAGGGGACTCCGCGCCGCTGCGGCGGTTTTTTGCAGTCCTGCAATACAGAGCCGTTTTGCATGGGGCGGACCGTTGACTTTTCCTGCCGGATGCTGTATGATAAGAATGGCTTTGCGAGAACGCAGAGCCGGATAATCGAATCATGTCCGAGGATGCTGTGCGGCGGGTACCGCAAAGGCCGGAAAACGGCCAGGTGCCAGCCTGAAAGAAACGGGGCGAAAGAACCCCACGCGAACGGCACTGTGGGCGCAAGAATGCACCGAAGCGGCCTTGGCCGCCGGGACGAAAGTCCGCCATTGGGGGCAGTCCCCTGAGAAGGTAGGATGCAAACGAGGAGCCATCGGCTCCACGGCGCGAGGCAGGAGAATTGCACAGTGGAGGGCATTCAGCGCGGCGGGCGTTATCTTCGTTGGGCGCAGACAGGAACCATGCGCCGCCGGTGTCTCCCTTTTTCAGGGGATGTACCGGCGGTTTTTGCAGCGGGCGTGTATCTGCTTTTCCTCCGCCGCAGACACACTCCGTTGACTTGCCGGAAACGGCTAGGCATAAATTTTTCACAGGAGGAAAATGCATATGAAGAAACGCATCGTTTCTCTGCTGCTGGCATTGGTGATGGTACTGAGCCTGGTACCCGCCACTGTCTGGGCAGCAGAGAACCACGACGGCCAGGTTCGGGTCGTTGTGGAAAACACGACCTACGCAAAGGCCAACGGCGCTGCCTGGGATGGCACGCTGGTGGACAAGTGGGTGGATCTGGCCCCCGGGTCCTCCATGATGGACTGCATCGTCAGCGCCCTGGGTACCTATTCCCAGACCGGCGCCGAGTCCGGCTACATCAGCGAGATCAACGGCCTGTCCGCCGGTGACGGCGGCGAAGCCTCCGGCTGGATGGGAACCCTGAACGATTGGTTCACCAACGTTGGGTTCAAGGACATCAAGGCCGGGGACAAGCTGTTCGCCGGGGATATCATCCGCGTGATGTACACCACCAAAGGCTACGGCGCGGACATCGGCGGCGACTGGAACACCCAGAGCGACACCAGCCTGGCGGCCCTGTCCTTCAGCGAGGGCGTCCTGACTCCCGACTTCGCCTCAGACAAGACCGCCTACACCCTGACCCTGCCCCAGGGCGTCACCGGCATCCGGATGACGGCCACCGCCTCCAACAAGAACAACCAGGTGTATCTCACCGCCGACGGCACCGACTACCGCCGGGTGGAGACCGTGCCCGTCCATAACGGCACCGTCCTGACCATCCGCTGCGGCGACAAGGCGGCGGCCACCGAGTGGTCCCCCGCCATCACCCCCACCACCTACACCGTCACCGTGTCCCAGGAGGGCGATGCGCCCCAGGGCGACATGGACGTCTCCTTCAAGGGCCTGCACAATGCACAGCTGGCGTCCCTGAAGCTGTATGACTTCGCCGATGGCGTCAAGGGAGACCGGGACCTGCTGGCCAATGTGACCCCCGAGGCCGACGGCTATAAGCTGATGATGAACACCAAGCTGCCGGCCGGCGACTATCTGGTGGAGGGCTACAACGCCGAGGGCCAGTGCAACGGCAGCCTGGTGCTTACCGTGAAGGCCAATCAGGACAACGTGTTCACCCTGAACCGCGTCTATGAGATCTATGCCACCAACGACAGCAGCAGCTGGGTGGAGGGCAAGGATTACACCATCGACGTCACCGTTACCGGCCCCGACGGCACGGACCTCCAGGCCAAGACCGGCGTCTCCACCACCTATGGCAGCACCCACACCGCCTGCCTGTTTGTGGAGGGCGGCAGCCTGAAGATCACCCTGACCCCCATCGGCGACAAGGCGGCGGGCTATCTGCCTGTCACCACCACCATGACCAACAAGCAGACCGTGGACTGCGGCGCCAAGAGCTTCTCTCTGACCATTCCCAAGGCCCTGGACGTCACCGTCACCGCCCCCGTCGGCTCTACCCTGCGGATGGGCACCTTCGGCAGCTACTATAGCTATACCTTCCTGGAGCCCGTTTCCCAGGAGACCAAGGGCGACACCATGACCGCCTCCTTCCGCCTGCCGGAGACCGGCAGTCAGCAGTTCCTGCGGGTCCAGAATCCCGACGGCGTCACCTACTGGACCTTCGGCAAATTCACCGGCGGCCAGGAGCTGGCTGTGACCCGGGACGATCTGCACATGGACGACGCGTTCAGCAGCGATACCGTGTACCGCTTCGACAAGAACGTGTACGACCTGGGCAACATCTATCTGAACATCAACCGCCAGGGCTATAAGAACCTGGAGGTGGGCCAGAGCTGCGAGCTGGACGTGCTGCGCAGCTGGCAGGCCATCGAGAGCTTCATGAACGGCCAGATCGCCCTGCCCGACGCGCACTATCAGGTGCTGAGCCTGGACGGCGGCGACAGCGACGTGGTGACTATCACCCCCGACGCCAACAATTCCTGCCTGGCCACCATGACCGCCAACCACCCGGGCACCGCCATCGTCCAGGTGACCTATGACGCCATGACCTTCGTTCAGGGTATGGGCGGCAAGGACTTCAGCGCCATCTGGCCGGAGTTCACCGGCGTGTTCGTGGTGTCCGTGGGTGCCGACGGCTCCTCTATCCAGACCAACACCTTCATCGACCGTCCCACCGTGAACATCACCAAGGACGAGCAGAAGTATCTGGATGCCGAGCATGACATCCTGTTCTATGTGGGTACCCAGGGCGCCAGCTACAGCTTCACTCCCCAGGAGGGCTGCACCGTTACCGTGGCCCGCTCCACCGTCACCGATAAGATGACCTTCAACGGCTTCACCAGCCAGGGCGTTTCCGTGGATGAAAACGGCCAGGTCACCGTTACGGGCCTGACCACCGGCCGCCACATTCTCCGCATCGAGAAGGACGGCATGGCCGCCTACCAGGTCATCACCGCCCGGGGCGTCAGCTATGACCTCATCGACGCCGACGGCAAGGTCCTGCCCCAGGATGCGGAGCTGGTCCCCGGCCAGGCCGTAAAGGTCCAGTTCCACGACCTGGTAAGCCCCAAGGAGAAGATCTCCGGCGTTTACAACTTCAATTTCTCCCTGGTGTACCTGGATGCCCAGGGCAACAAGTATCAGACCAACCCCGGCACCCCCTTCGGCCAGTATGATTTCAGCGGCAACCCCGTTCGCCAGCTGCTGAGCGTCACCATCCCCGAGACCGCCGAAGGCTATAGCTATGACCTGACCGGTACCATCCGGGTGGGCGGGGTAGGCGGCATTCCCACCCACCGCGGCGTGTCCTACCGCTCCGGCATGGACCGCCAGTACGGTTCCACCACCGCCGCAGTCCTGACCCGTCTGCCTGAGCTGGTGCTGCCTCTGACCGGCTGGTACGTCCACGACGTGGAGCAGAAGATCGCCGCCATCGGCACCGTGACCCTGGACTCCGAGGAGGCCATCCAGGCCGCCCGCGCCGCCTATGACGCCCTGAGCGACCAGCGCAAGGCCCAGGTCAGCAACTACGATGTGCTGCTGGCTGCCGAGAAGAAGCTGGCCCAGCTCCAGGATGAGGCGGTTGCCCATGTGGAGGAGCTGATCGACGCCATCGGCCAGCCCGTGATCCCCGCGTCCCGTGCCGCCGTGGAGGCTGCCCGGGCCGCCTACGACGCCCTGGGCCAGAAGCTCCAGGAGCGCGTGGGCAACTACGATGTGCTGCTGGCCGCCGAGGCCCGCCTGGCGGAGCTGAACGCTCAGGATATCTATAAGACTACCGGCGACTTCATCGTTTCCAAGGGTGCCCCCGTCACCGGCTCCATCGGCGGCGAGTGGGCGGTTCTGGGCCTGGCCCGTTCCGGCCGGGACGTCCCCGGTGCGGACGCGTATTACGCCTCCGTGGTGGAGTATGTGCAAAAGGCCATGGACGAGAACGGCCGTCTGAACCGCTCCCGCTCCACCGAGAATTCCCGTCTGATCCTGGCCCTGACCGCCATCGGCAAGGACGTGACCCATGTGGCCGGCCGCAGCCTGCTGGACGGTCTGGATTCCATGGCGTTCATCACCAAGCAGAGCGTCAACGGTCCCGTTTGGGCGCTGCTGGCGCTGGACAGCCACGGCTATCCCACCTCCGGCGACGTGACCCGGGAGAAGCTGGTCCGCGCCATTCTGGATACCCAGCGCGAGGATGGCAGCTGGCCTGTCATCGCCTCCTCCCAGGTCCCCGATGTGGACATGACCGCCATGGCCGTGCAGGCCCTGGCCCCCTACTATGAAAATGCTCAGGTGAAGGCGGCTGTGGACGCGGCCCTGACCTTCCTGGCCGGCGCGCAGAACGACGACGCTACCTTCAGCGAGATCCCCGGCACCGATGCCTCCGCCGAGTCCACGGCCCAGGTCATCGTGGCCCTGACGGCCCTGGGCATTGATCCCACCGCCGACAGCCGGTTCGTAAAGGGCGGCGTCAGCGTCGTGGATGCGCTGTGCGGCTTCTATGTCACCGGCGGCGGCTTCCGCCACCTGATGGCCGACAAGACCGTGGACGGCATGGCCACCGAGCAGGGCTACTATGCCCTGGCGGCCTACTATCGCCTGCTGGCCCAGAAGACCAGCCTGTACGACATGAGCGATGTCACCGTCACCGTGACCCCCGACCAGCCCGTGACGCCCGCCAAGCCCGAAAAGCCCGATATCCCCCGCACCGGAGACGAGAGCCTGCTGGTGCTGTGGATGGGTGCTGCCGCCCTGTCCGGCGCCGCTGTGCTGCTGATGCAGAGAAAGAAAAAGCGGGCATAAGCCCCGCATCAGACCCGCGTAACCCCAAGGAAATACACCGGCGCAGGGACGTTGTCACAACGTCCCTGCGCGCGGTGCTCTGATAGGAGGTGTTTTTCGATGATGAATCGATTTCCCAAAGTCCTGTTGACCCTGCTGCTGACCCTGCTGCTGGCCCTGTCCCTTTCCGGCTGCGATCTGATGGTCGGCACTGGTCCGGAAGCACCCATTCCTCCCGGCGTGGGGGAGACCGGCGATCAGAATACCCCCGATACGCCGGAGGAACCCGGGAATACGAATACGCCGGAGACGCCCGACGCCCCCCAGGAGTCCGGGACGGACGACTCCTCCACCGGCAGCAAGGACTGCTACCAGACGGACCCGGTGCCGGACGGCAAGCCCAAGCCCGTGGAGCCGGAAACGTCTCAGCCGGATACGTCTCACCAGGACACCTGCACCATCTCCATCTCCTGCGCCACCATCCTCAACAACATGGACAAGTGCGACGAGTCCAAGCGGGGGCTGGTGCCCGCCGACGGGGTGATCCTGCCTGCCGTTACGGTGACGTTTTCCCAGGGGGAGAGTGTGTTTGACGTTTTGCAGCGGGTGTGCAAGGAAAGGAAGATCCCCATGGAGTTCAGCTGGACGCCGATGTACAACTCCGCCTATATCGAGGGGATCTATAACCTGTATGAGTTCGACGTAGGCGACGGCTCCGGCTGGATGTACAAGGTCAACGACTGGTTCCCCAACTATGGCTGCTCCCGGTACCAGGTGCAGCAGGGGGACGTGATCTGCTGGGTCTATACCTGCGACCTGGGCTATGACGTAGGCGGCGGCTACGCCGTCGGGTAAGGCCCCGAAAACCGCAAAAAACCCGCAGGGCGGGGCCTGTGCGCCCCGCCCTGCGCAGAACCGTATGACGAAAGGAGGCCGGAGCCGTGGGCGACGCCTTTTCCCGCTATCACCCCCTGGTGAACTTCCTGTTTTTCGCCCTGGTGCTGGCCTATTCCATGGTGCTGATGCACCCGGTTTGCCTGGCGGTGTCCCTGCTGGGGGCGCTGCTGTATGCCGGGCAGCTGGAGGGCCGCCGGGCCCTGGCAAGGCACCTGCGGGTGGCCCTGCCGGTGCTGCTGCTGGCGGCCCTGGTGAATCCCGCCTTCAACCACGCGGGTGTCACCATTCTCATCTATCTGCCCTCCGGCAACCCCCTGACGCTGGAGAGTATTCTGTATGGTCTGGCGGCGGGGACCATGCTGTGCGCCGTGGTGCTGTGGTTCTTGTGCTTCAACCGGGTCATCACGTCGGACAAATTTGTGTATCTGTTTGGCCGGGTGATCCCGGCCCTGTCCCTGGTGCTGAGCATGACCCTGCGGTTTGTGCCCCTGTTCCGCCGCCAGCTGGAAACCGTGCGCCAGGCGCAGTTCTGCATCGGGCGGGACGCCTCCACCGGCAGCGCATGGCAGCGGGCCAGAAGGGCCGTCACCATCTTTTCCATCATGGTGACCTGGGCTCTGGAGAACGCCATCGAAACCGCCGACAGTATGAAAAGCCGGGGCTACGGCCTCCGGGGCCGGACGGCGTTTTCCATTTACCGTATGGAGGACCGGGACAAATACGCTCTGGGCTGGCTGGGCTTCTGCGGCATGTATCTGCTGTGCGGAAGCCTTGCCGGGGGCCTGAAGTGGTGGTATTTCCCCATGCTCCAGGGGGCCATGGCCCAGCCGTTTTCCATCAGCTTTTACCTGGCGTATCTGGCCCTGTGCCTGACGCCGGTGATCATAGACCGAAAGGAGGCGCGGGTATGGCGCTGTTCACCGTCGAAAATCTGACCTTTTCCTATCCGGGGCAGACCGCCCGGGCCATTGACAGCCTGTCGCTGACGGTGCCGGAGGGTGCGTTCCTGGTGCTGTGCGGTCCCTCGGGCTGCGGCAAGTCCACGCTGCTGCGGCAGCTGAAGCCCGCCCTGGCCCCTCACGGGACTCGGCAGGGCCGCATTCTGTTCCGGGATACGCCGCTGGACCGGGTGGACCAGCGGACGCTGGCGGCCCGCATCGGCTTTGTCCAGCAGTCGCCGGAAAACCAGATCGTCACCGACAAGGTCTGGCACGAGCTGGCCTTCGGGCTGGAGAGCCTGGGGGTGGACACCCCCACCATCCGCCGCCGGGTGGCGGAGATGGCGGCATTCTTCGGCATCGAGGACTGGTTTTACCGGGACGTTTCCCAGCTGTCCGGAGGCCAGAAGCAGCTGCTGAACCTGGCCTCCGTCATGGCCATGCAGCCGGACGTGCTGATTCTGGACGAGCCCACCAGCCAGCTGGACCCCATCGCCGCCTCGGATTTCCTGGCGGTGCTGGGAAAGATCAACCGGGAGCTGGGCACCGCCGTGGTGCTGACGGAGCACCGGCTGGAGGAAGCCTTTCCCCTGGCCACCGCCGTGGCGGTAATGGACCGGGGGCAGCTGCTGTGCACCGGCACGCCCTACGACGTGGGCCGCCGGCTAAAGACCCTGGGCCACCGGATGTTTCTGGCCATGCCCGCCGCCATGCGCGTCTGGGCCTCGGTGGAAACGGAGGCTCCCTGTCCCGTCACCGTGCGGGAGGGCCGGGATTTTCTGCGGAGCTATGCGGCGGAGCATCCGCTGGTTCCGCTGCCCCGGGAGCAGACGTACCCCCGGCGCCAGCCGGTGCTGACGGTGCAGGGCGCCTGGTTCCGGTATGAGCCGGACAGCCCCGACGTCATCAAGGGGCTGGACCTGACCCTGGGCCGTGGGGAGTTTCTGGCCCTGCTGGGCGGCAACGGCGCGGGCAAGAGCACCACGCTGAAGCTGCTGTCCGGCATGAAAAAGCCCCAGCGGGGCAACATTTCCGTAAAGGGGACCCTGGGCATGCTGCCCCAGAATCCCCAGACCTTATTTGTGAAAAAAACGGTCCGGGAGGACCTGTTCGAGATATTTTCCGGCACAAAAACGCCCCGCCCCCAGCAGGAGGAGCGGGTGGCCCGGATGGTGGCTCTGTGCCGCCTGGAGGACCTGCTGGACCGGCACCCCTACGACCTGTCCGGCGGCGAGCAGCAGCGGGCGGCCCTGGCCAAGGTGCTGCTGCTGGAGCCGGAGATCCTGCTGCTGGACGAGCCCACCAAGGGCCTGGATGCGGAGTTCAAGCAGGCCTTCGCCCTGATTCTGCGGACGCTGCTGGCCCGCGGGGTGTCGCTGCTGATGGTCAGCCACGACGTGGAGTTCTGCGCCCGCTATGCCCACCGCTGCGCCCTGTTCTTTGACGGCAGCGTGGTGACGGAGGCATCTCCCCGCGCCTTCTTCTCCGGCAACAGCTTCTACACCACCGCCGCCAACCGCATGGCCCGGAGCCTGGAGCCCCAGGCGGTGACGGCGGAGGACGTCATGGCTGTCTGCGGCGGCACGGTTCCTGCGGAGCCGGCCCTGCCGGAGGACATTCCCCCTCTGCCGGAGCCCCGGAAGGAAACGCCGGACTGGAAGCCCAAAAAGCTGCCCCTGTGGCGCAAGGCCCTGGCCGCCGTGTCCGGGGCGGGGGCCCTGGCCATATTCCTGTATGCCACCGGAGTCACGGACCTGTCCGCCGCCGTGGGCAAGGGCGGCCTGACGGCTCTGGGCTGGCAGCAGCTGCGGCTGTATCTGGTGTTCTGCGGGCTGCTGCTGGTGCTGGCCCTGTCCATCGGCCGCCGGACCAAGCCCCTTGACCTGGTGCAGGTTCCGGCGGAAAAGCGCAGGCTGTCCCGCCGGACGGCAGCGGCGGCGGTGTCTATCCTGCTGCTGATCCCCGTGACCCTGTTTGTGGGGGTCTATTACCTGGACAACAGGCAGTATGGCCTCATGTCGGTGCTGGTGCTGCTGGAGTGCATGGCCCCGTTCTTCCTGGTGTTCGAGGGGCGCAGGCCCCAGGCCCGGGAGCTGGTGGTCATTGCGGTGCTGTGCGCCATCTCCGTGGCGGGCCGGGCGGCATTTTTCATGCTGCCTCAGTTCAAGCCCGTCATGGCCATGACCATCATCTCCGGCGTAGCGCTGGGGGGCGAGAGCGGTTTTCTGGTGGGCGCGCTGTCCATGCTGGTGTCCAACATGCTGTTCTCCCAGGGTGTTTGGACGCCGTGGCAGATGTTTAGCATGGGAATTATTGGATTTTTGGCCGGAGTCTTGTTCCGAAAGGGGCTTTTGCGCCGAACTCTGGGGAGCATGTGTACCTTTGGCGCCTTCTGCGCCATCGTGATCTACGGCGGCATCATGAATCCGGCGTCGGTACTGATGTGGGCCGGGGCGGAAAGCCTCACCTGGAAAACGCTGCTGACGTACTACGTCACCGGCTTCCCGGTGGACTGCGTCCACGCGGCGGCCACGGTATTCTTCCTGTGGGTGGCCGCGGAGCCCATGCTGGAAAAGCTGGACCGCATCAAGGAAAAATACGGATTACTCACATAAAAAATACCGGAACCGGCAAAATTTCTGCCGGTTCCGGTATTTTTTTATGCACATTCTTCCAATAGCCTGTCATTTTTTGCGCGTTTCATGCCGGTTTTCTTCCAGTTTTTCCCAGCACAGGGCGGCGGCATAGCCCTCCGGGGCCGGGAGAACGGAGAAGGCGTAGCCGGGGACGGTGCAGGTGACAGAATCCCTGTCGATCCGGAAATGAACGTGCCGGACCTGGCCCAGTACACCTCCCTGACACTTGATCAGGGCCTCCTTCAGGGTCCAAAGGCGGAAGAAATCCTCGTCACACCGCACAGATTCGCGTTCAGCAGGCGATAAAATGCGTAAAAGTCGGGGCGATACCGGGCGAATCTTCTCCACGTCGATGCCCACCGGGACCTCCGCCACGGCGCAGGCCACCAGACCGTGGCTGTGACTGATATTGAAATAACAGTCATTTGTCATCGGTTTGCCGTTATTTCCTATAAAAACTGTCCCGATATCCGGCGGGACGTCCCGCTTTTCCCGGGCTTTGTCCCGATACAAGCGCAGCATTTCCCGGGACAGGGCACGGCCTGTCTCATGCTCGTCGCCGCGGGACCAGACAAAGCGCCACTCCATATCAGAAAAACGTGATCTGGCTGGTGTCCGCCATGCCGGCAAAGGCCCCCAGGGCCTTCAGCTGCTCGATGTGGGTTTTGGACAGCTTGCTGCAGCAGGCGGCGAACTCCTCCACGGAGATGAAGGTCTTTCCCTTCCGCTTTTCCACGGTGTCCAGGGCGGCGGTCTCGCCCAGGCCCCGGACGGAGACGAAGGGGGGCAGCAGGCCGTTCTCCGTGATCTTGAAGGCGGTGGCCTGGGAGTCGTAGATGCTGATGGTGTCAAAGTGGAAGCCACGGAGATAGAACTCGTAGCACACCTCCAGGGTGACCATCAGGCTCTGCTCCACGGCGGTGGCGTCCTTGTTGTTCTCGATCTCACGGATCTTCCGCTTCACGGCGTCGATACCGGCGCAGCAGTATTCCGCGTCGAAGGCCTTGGCCCGGACGGTGAAGAAGGTGGCGTAGAACGCCAGGGGCTGGTGGACCTTGAACCAGGCGATGCGGAAGGCCATCATCACATAGGCCACGGCGTGGGCCTTGGGGAACAGATAGCCGATCTTGGCCAGGGAGTCAATGTACCAGTCGGGCACCTCATGGGCCCGCATGGCATCCTCCCACCCGTCCTGGAAGCCGCCCTTTTTCACCTTGCCCTTCCGGACGGCCTCCATGATCTTGAAGCTCATTTTGGGGTCCAGACCCATATGGATGAGATAGAGCATGATGTCGTCCCGGCAGCCCACGGTCTCCAGAACGGAGGCAGTGCCGCTGACGATCAGGTCCCGGGCATTGCCCAGCCACACGTCGGTGCCGTGGGAGAAGCCGGACAGGCGCACCAGGGTATTGAAATCCTTGGGCTGGGTATCCACCAGCATGCCCCGGGTGAACCGGGTGTTGAACTCCGGAATGGCCACGGCCCCGGTGGGGCCCAGCAGCTCGTCGTTCTCAAAGCCCAGCACCCGGGAGGAGGTGAAGATGCTCATGGTGTCCGGGTCGTCCAGGGGGATGGTCCGGGCGTTGACCCCGGTGAGGTCCTCCAGCATGCGGATCATGGTGGGGTCATCGTGGCCCAGCATATCCAGCTTCAGCAGGTTATCCTCCATGCAGTGGTATTCAAAATGGGTGGTGATGGTGTCGGCGTCCTCGGCGTCGGCGGGGTGCTGCACGGCGGTGAAATCCTCCACATCCATGTCGTCGGGCACCACCACCAGGCCGCCGGGGTGCTGGCCGGTGGTGCGGCGGACCCCCACGCAGCCCTGGGTCAGGCGGTTCACCTCGGCGCTGCCGGCAGTGAGGCCCCGCTCGTCCAGGTATTTGCGGACAAAGCCGAAGGCGGTTTTCTCCGCCAGGGTACCGATGGTGCCGGCCCGGAACACCTGGGTCTGGCCGAACATCTCGATGGCGTGGCGGTGGGCCCGGGCCTGGTATTCGCCGGAGAAGTTCAGGTCGATATCCGGCACCTTGCCGCCGCCATAGCCCAGGAACGTCTCAAAGGGGATGTCGAACCCGTCCTTGACGTATTTTGTGCCGCACTCCGGGCAGCATTTGTCCGGCATGTCCGCACCGCAGCCGTAGCTGCCGTCGGTGATGAATTCCACATGGCGGCATTGGGGGCAGCGGTAGTGGGGCGGCAGGGAGTTCACCTCGGTGATGCCGGACATATAGGCCACCAGAGAGGAGCCAACGGAGCCACGGGAGCCCACCAGATAGCCGTTTTCCAGACTGCGCTGCACCAGCTTCTGGGCGGACATATACACCACGTCATACTTCCCCAGGATGCTGCCCAGCTCCACGTTCAGCCGGTCCACCACCAGCTGGGGGGGCTGGTCGCCGTACAGGGCGTGACACTTGTCCCACACCAGGCGGTTCAGGTCCTCCTGGGAGTTTTCCAGGCGGGGCGGGAACAGCTGGCCCGGAGGCAGCAGCTCAATTTCCTCCACCAGATCGGCGATGCGGCGGGGATTGTCGATGACCACCTGATGGGCCAGGTCCTGGCCCAGATAGGAAAACTCCTCCAGCATCTCGGTGGTGGTCTTGAAGTAGATGGGCAGAGGCGCGTCGGCATCGGGGAACTTCTTGCTGGCCAGGAGAATATGGCGGTACGTCTCGTCCTCCGGCTCCTGGAAGTGGACATCGCCGGTGGCGCAGACGGGCTTTCCCAGCTCCCGGCCCAGGCGGACGATGGTGCGGTTGAATTCCCGCAGCTCCTCCTCGGACCGGACGTCGCCGTTGCGGAGCATGAACAGGTTGTTGCAGATGGGCTGGATCTCCAGATAGTCATAGAAGGAGGCGATGCGCCTGAGCTCGGCCCAGTCCTTGTGGTCCTTCACCGCCTGGAACAGCTCGCCGGCCTCGCAGGCCGAGCCGATGATGAGCCCCTCCCGATGGGCCATCAGCTCGGTTTTGGGGATGATGGGCACCCGCTTGAAGTATTGCAGGTTGGAGGCGGAGATCAGCTGGTACAGGTGCTTGAGGCCCATTTTGTTCTTGGCCAGAATGATGATGTGCTTGGGAAAGCGGCTGGACTTGCTGCCCTGGGGCCGCAGCTTCAGCATCTGGGGGTTGATGTCCTGGAGACGGCGGATGCCCAGCTCCCGCTCCAGCTTCTCAAAGAACGGGATCAGCATGTAGGCCACCATGGCCGCGTCGTCGGAGGCCCGGTGGTGATTGAAGGCAGGCAGGTCCAGGTATTCGGCCACAATGTCCAGCTTGAACTTGTGAAGCTGGGGCAGCAGGTTCTGGGCCAGGATCAGGGAGTCCACATAGGTGGGGTCAAAGGGAATGCCCTCCCGGCGGCAGCCGGCCCGGATGAAGCTGATGTCAAATTCGGCGTTGTGGGCCGCCAGGGGGCGGCCGTTCACAAAGGACAGAAAGGCCGTCAGGGCCTCCTTGGGGGACGGGGCGCCGGAAAGCATGGCGTCGGTGATGCCGGTGAGGCCGATGATCTCCGGCGTCAGGCGGCGGCCGGGGTTCACGAAGGTCTGGAACCGGTCGGTGACCTGGCCGTTTTTCAGCACCACGGCACCGATCTCGGTGATGGCCTCCCGGTCCACCTTCAGGCCGGTGGTCTCAATATCGAAGCAGACGATCTCGTCGGAAAAATCCTGGTCCTGGGGGCCGTGGACGGCGATGCGGTCGTCCAGATTGTTGATGAAATAGCCCTCTACACCGTAGAGAATTTTAATTTTGCCCTTGGCGGTGTGCCAGGCGTCGGGGAAGGACTGGGCCACGCCGTGGTCGGTGATGGCAATGGCCGGGTGGCCCCAGGAGATGGCCTGCCTGATGACGGAGGCGGTGTCGGTCAGGGCGTCCATGTTGGACATCTTCGTGTGCAGGTGCAGCTCCACCCGCTTCTCCGGGGCGGTGTCCTCCCGGGGCTTGTGGGGGATCTTCATGATGTGGAAGGGGCGCAGCTGAATGTCCTTGCCGTCGCGGCTGAGCTCCACATTGCCCTGGACCCGGAGCCACATGCCCGGGGACACGGCGTTCTGCATGGACTGGGCCTCCTTGCCCTCCATATACTTGGTGACGGTGACGGAATTCCGGTAGTCCGTCATGTCGAAGGTCAGCCGCCAGACCCCGGGCTTGCGGGTCTCGTAGCACTCGGCGGCAAAGACCTTGCCCTCGATCACCACGGCGCCCATTTTGGGGTTCAGGCCGTCGATGGAGACGGGCTTGCCCTTGATCTCCCGGCCCATGAGGACGTCGGACCTGTCCTCCGCGCGCTGGGGGGTGCGGAAGCTCAGGCGCAGCTGGCGCAGATCGTATTGGTCCATCAGCAGCTGGCGCAGGGCGGTGACGGCGGCCTCCGGCAGCGGGGCGGAGGCCGTCAGCTCCAGCTCCATGGTGCGCTGGGCACGGTCCATGCTGCCGCCCACCACACAGGCGTCGTGGAGCAGCAGGCCCAGCTCACGGGGCGGCACAAAGCTCTCAAAAAAGGTAAAAAACGGTATTTTATCGCACATATGAGGGCATCCCTCCTTATAGCTTGTCGATCTCGTCCATCAGGGCGTCCACCAGCTTGTCCTGGGGCACCTTGTACAGAATTTCGCCATGGCGGAACAGCAGACCCTCGCCGTCGCCTCCGGCGATGCCCACGTCGGCAGCCCGGGCCTCGCCGGGGCCGTTGACCACGCAGCCCATGACGGCCACGGTGATGGGCTTGGTGCAGCCCTGGAGGCGGCGCTCCACCTCCCGGGCGATGGGGATCATGTCGTATTTGGTGCGGCCGCAGGTGGGACAGGAGATCAGGTTGGGCCCCGTCTGCCGCAGGCCGGCGGCAGAGAGAATATCCAGGGCGGCCCGGACCTCCTCCTCCGGGTCCGCCGTCAGGCTGACCCGGAGGGTATCGCCGATGCCCTGGCACAGCAGGCCGCCGATGCCGATGGCGGATTTCAGCACCCCCAGGCGGGGCGTGCCGGCCTCGGTGACCCCCAGGTGCAAAGGATAGGGCGTCTGCTCGTGGAGCATGCGGTAGGCGGCCATGTTCACCGGTACCCGGGAGCATTTGACGGAGATGCAGATATCGTCGAAGCCGCAGTCGTTCAGCAGGCGGACGTGGCCCAGGGCGCTGTCCACCAGGGCCTGGGCGGTGACGCCGCCGTATTTTTGCAGAAGCTCCCGCTCCAGGGAGCCGCCGTTGACACCGATGCGGATGGGGATGCCCCGGTCCCGGCAGGCATCGGCCACGGCACGGACCTTTTCCGCGGAGCCGATGTTGCCGGGGTTGATACGGATCTTGTCCACCCCCTGGCGGACGCACTCCAGGGCCAGGCGGTAGTCAAAGTGGATATCCGCCACCAGGGGGATGTGGATGCGGCGGCGGATGGGGCCGATGGCCCGGGCGGCGTCCATATCCGGCACCGCCACCCGGATGATCTGGCACCCCGCCCCCTCCAGGCGGAGGATCTGGGAGACGGTACGCTCCACGTCCTGGGTGGGGGTATTGCACATGGATTGGATGCTGACCGGCGCGCCGCCGCCCACGGCCACGGTGCCCACATGAATCTGCTTGCTCATGGTTTATATCCTCCTTGCGAGTAAAATGCGCCGCACGGGGCGGCGAAATGGGGCCGGCAAAGACGCCGGCCTCATTCCGGGACGGTCTGCCGCTATTGAAACAGCTTGATGACGTCGTGGAAGGTGATGACCAGCATGAGGCCCATGAGAAGGACAAAGCCGGCCAGGTGGACGTAATTTTCAAACCTGGCGGGGATCTGCCTGCGGATGATGCGCAGGGACAGGGCGTTGACCACCAGGAAGAAAATCTTGCCGCCGTCCAGGGCGGGCAGGGGCAGCAGGTTCATCACCGCCAGGTTCACGGCGATGAGGGCCGCCAGGTACGCGATGTTGGCGGCGGCGGCCCGGGCATTTTCCGACTGCTCGCCCACGGTGGTGATGGTGGACACGATGCCCACGGGGCCGCTCATATCGGAAAAGCCCGCCTCGCCGGTGATGAGCATCTGGAGGCTCAGGCGCACCAGGCGGACAAAGTCCACCGCCTGGTCCCAGCAGTATCTCAGCCGCCCGCCGAAGGTCAGCTCCTGGGCGCCGAAATACAGGCCGAAGCCGGTGAATTTCTGGCCGGACTGGTCCAGGTACTCGCCGCGCTCCATGTGGAAATTCTCCAGGCGGAGCTTCTGGCCGTCCCGGCGGATGACCAGGTCGAAGTCGCCGGTCTTGTTGCGGCCCAGCAGCAGGGACACGTCGCTGAAGGTGTAGATGCGCTCCCCGTCGATGGACAGGATGCGGTCGCCCACCTGAAGGCCGGAGGCGGATTCCAGCGGGCAGCCGTCGGCGAAGCCGTGGATCACCGGGACGTTGACGGCCTTGACCCCGGCGTAAAGCACCAGAATGATGACAAGGCCCGTGAGGAAGTTCATCAGGGCGCCGGCGGCAAAGATCAGGAGCTTGCGCCAGAAGCCCTGGTTATTCAGGGCAGCGGGGTCGTCGGAGTCCTCCTCCTCCCCCTCCATGGCGCAGAAGCCGCCGATGGGCAGCAGGCGCAGAGCATAGGTGGTATCGCCCCTGGTCTTTTTGAACAGGGCGGGGCCCATGCCGATGGCGAACTCGTTGACCCGCACGCCGCAGGCCTTGACCGCCAGGAAGTGGCCCAGCTCGTGGACGGCGATGAGCACGCCGAATATCAGGATCGCAGCTAAAATATAGATCATACCATGTCTCCTACCGTTTGCAGTACAGCGGCTCGCGCCTGTCTGTCTGCTTCCAGTATATCCGGAAGGTCCGGGGCATATTTCACCTCCACCCGGGAAAGGGCGGACTCCACCAGGCGGGGAATGTCGTTGAAGCCCACACGCTCCTGCAGAAACAGGGCCACCGCCGCCTCGTTGGCACCGTTCATAATGGCGCAGGCGGTGCCGCCGGCTTTGGCGCACTGGCGGGCAATGCGCAGGCAGGGGAAGGCGTCCAGGTCCGGAGCCCGGAACGTCAGGTCCCCGCAGGTCAGCAGGTCCAGGGGCGTATCCGGGCTGGGGGCCCGGTGAGGCCAGGTGAAGGCATAGCGGATGGGGAGCTTCATATCCGGGGTGCCCAGCTGGGCGATCATGGCGCCGTCCCGGTACTCCACCAGAGAATGAACGATGCTCTGGCGGTGGATCACCACGTCCACCTGCTCCACCGGCAGACGGTACAGCCGCATGGCCTCGATGACCTCCAGCCCCTTGTTCATCAGGGTAGCAGAGTCGATGGTGATTTTTGCACCCATGGACCAGTTGGGATGCTTCAGGGCATCGGCGGGAGTGACCCCCTCCAGGTCCCGGAAGCTGCGGCCGAAGAAGGGGCCGCCGGAGCAGGTCAGCAGCAGCCGCCGGACCTCATTCCGGTCCCGGCAGCCCTGGAGACTCTGGAAAATGGCGCTGTGCTCGGAGTCCACGGGGACGATGTCCGCCCCCCAGCGCTCCGCTTCGGCCATGACCAGCTCCCCGGCGCAGACCAGGGTCTCCTTATTGGCCAGGGCAATGCGCTTTTTCCGGCGGATGGCGGCCAGGGTGGGCTCCAGGCCCACGCTGCCCATAACGGCAGTGACCACGGTGTCGGCCTGGGGCAGCTGAGCCGCCAGCAGCAGACCCTCCGGCCCCTCCGCCACCTGGATATCCGTATCCGACAGCCGCAGGCGCAGCTGACGGGCGGCGTCCCGGTCATACAGCACCGCCAGCTGGGGGTGAAACTCCCGGGCCTGCCGCTCCAGCAGGTCCACCTGGCGGTTGGCGGTAAGGGCCGCCACGGTAAGGCCCAGCTCACGGGCCACCTGGAGGGTCTGGCGGCCAATGGAGCCGGTGGAACCCAGCAGGGAGATGGTTTTTGTCATGGACGCCCTCCCCTTACGCCGCCAGGGCCCGCAGCAGGGCGCACAGCACCGGGGCGGCAAACAGCACGCTGTCGAACCGGTCCAGCACGCCGCCGTGGCCCGGCAGCAGTCGTCCGTAATCCTTGATGCCGTACTGGCGCTTGACGGCGGAGAAGCTCAGATCCCCCAGCTCCCCCAGCACCGCGCCCAGCAGGCCCAGGGCAATGCACAGGGAATAGCTCAGGGCCGTGTGGGTCATGGCCCGGAACACCGCGCAGAAAACGGCCATGCCGGCCATGCCGCCTGCCAGACCGCCCAGGGCACCCTCCACGGTTTTGTGGGGGCTGACCAGGGGGGCCAGCTTATGCTTTCCGCAGGCCATGCCGGTGAACAGGGCCAGGGAGTCGCTGCAGAAGGCCGCCACCAGGGGCGTCAGCACCAGGAGATAGCCGTTATCCAGGGTGCGCAGGCCATACAGCCCGGAGAAGGCCCAGGGAATGGCAAAGCCCGCCGCGGCCATGGCGCACACGTCGGTAAACGTCAGGGCATGAGGCTTTCCGTAGGTCAGGACCCCGGACAGGGGCAGGGTCAGGGCCGCTGCCAGCAGCAGACCCTCCAGGGCGGCGCAGCCGGGCCACACCGCCCGGGCCAGCAGCAGCACGCCGCACACGGCGGGAAGCACCGTCCAGCGGCGGGCCTTGTCCGGGCCGCACACCGCCGTCAGCAGCTCGTGGGCGGCGATGACGGTCAGGGCCGCCAGCAGCAGGGCCGTGGCCCAGGCCGGGGCGATGCACAGCACCGCCAGCAGGGCGGGAATCCCCACCACAGCCACCAATATCCTCTGTTTCATAGTTGTATCCTCTCTATTTCACGCCGCCGAACCGCCGGTCGCGGCTCTGGTAGGCGATGATGGCTTGGTCCAGGGCCCGGCTGTCGAAGTCCGGCCACAGGGTATCGCAGAAGTAAAACTCCGAATAGGCGCACTGCCACAGCAGAAAGCCGGACAGGCGCTCCTCGCCGCTGGTGCGGATGATGAGCTCCGGGTCCGGGATGCCGGCAGAGTACAGATAGGAGGAAAAGCCCTCCTCGGTAAGGTCCTCCGGGACGGCCTCGCCCCGGGTGCAGTCCTGTGCGAAGCGGCGGGCGGCGTGGAGGATCTCGTCCCGGCCGCCGTAGTTCAGGCAGACGTTGGCCTGAAAGCCGTGGATATGGCTGGAAATTTCATTGGTGCGGTCCACCAGGGCCTGAAGCTCCGGCGAGATGGCGGACAGGTCCCCCAGAAAGCGCAGGCGGATCTGATCGCGCTCCATAGAGTCGATGGCCTCCAGCATATATTGCTTCAGAAGGCCCATGATGACCCCCACCTCGTCGGCGGGACGCTTCCAGTTCTCCGTAGAGAAGGCGTACACCGTCAGGTATTCCACCCCCAGATCCTTGCAATAGGTGGCGATCTTGCGGAAGGTCTCGGCCCCTACTTTATGTCCGGCAGTGCGAGGCAGGCCGCGCTGCTTCGCCCAACGACCGTTGCCGTCCATAATAATAGCGATGTGGCGGGGCAGGCGGCTCATGTCCACCTGCCCCGCCCCGTGATGATGGATCTTTTTGGAAAACAGGCCCATCAGACAGACAGGAGCTCCTTTTCCTTGTTTTCCAGGAGCTTATCCAGCTCCTTGCAGCTGTCGTCGGTCAGCTTCTGCAGGTCCTTTTCCGCCATCTTCAGCTCGTCCTCGGTGATCTCGGAGGCCTTCTGCTGCTTCTTGAAATTCTCCATGGCGTCGCGGCGGATGTTGCGCACGGCCACCTTGCCGCCCTCGGTATACTTGCGGATCTGCTTGACCAGGTCCTTGCGGCGCTCCTCCGTCAGCTGGGGGAAGCTCAGGCGGATGGACTTGCCGTCGTTCTGGGGGTTGATGCCCAGGTCGGACTCCTGGATGGCCTTTTCAATGCCCTTGAGGGCAGAGGCGTCCCAGGGGGTGATGACCAGGCTGCGGGGATCGGGAGAGGCCACGGACGCGATCTGCTGGATGGGGGTGGGGGTGCCGTAGTAGTCCACATGGATGCGGTTGAGCACGGAGGCGTTGGCACGGCCTGCGCGGACGGCGGCAAAGTCGTTGGCAACGGATTCGATGCTCTTCTTCATTTTTTCCTCGTAAATCTTGTACTCGTCTTTCAGCATGGGGTTATGCCTCCTTCACAATTGTTCCGATTTTTTCGCCGCGCAGGGCACGGACGATGTTGTAGGGGTCCTTCAGCGCGAACACCAGCACGGGAATGTGGTTGTCCATGGACAGGCTGGTGGCGGTGGAATCCATGACGGCCAGGCGGCGCTTGAGCACCTCGTCGTAGGTGATGGCGTCGAACTTCACGGCGTTGGCGTTCTTGGCGGGGTCGCAGTCGTACACGCCGTCGATGTTCTTGGCCAGCAGGATCACATCGGCGCCGATCTCGGCGGCGCGGAGCACGGCGGCGGTATCCGTGGAGAAGAAGGGGCAGCCCACGCCGCAGCCGAAGATCACCACGCGGCCCTTTTCCAGATGGCGCACGGCACGGGCCCGGATGTAGGGCTCCGCCACCTCCTTGATCTCCAGCGCCGTCTGGACCCGGACGTCCACGCCCTTCTGCTCCAGCACGTCGGCCATGGCCATGCAGTTCATGGCGGTGGCCAGCATGCCCATATGGTCGGCGCGGGTGCGCTCGATGTGGCCCTCGCCGTTTTTGACGCCGCGCCAGAAGTTGCCGCCGCCGATGACCACGCCCACCTGGACGCCCATGGCCACGCACTCCTTGATGACGTCGGCCACCCGGCCCATGACCTGGAAGTCCAGGCCGAAGTGCTTGTCGCCGGCCAGGGCCTCGCCGCTGATCTTCAGCAGCACCCGCTTATACTTCGGTTCGTCCATTGACAGAATCCTCCCTATCTATACTTAGGTGTATTTTACCTTATTTTTCTGGTTTTGCATAGGGGGTAAACGGAAATTTTTCCGAGGTTGTTTTTTCCCGTCGAAGGGTATATAATATGGAATATTGCACCATGGAGGGGGACGAAATATGGAGCTGCGGCACGTATACGGAAGGACCTATGCCGCCGTGGGGGCCACGGCGCTGATGCCGGTATATAAGCTGACGGACACGGACATCGTGCTGATGGACACGGGATACGCCAAGCTGGACCGCAGCGCCCTGACGAATCTTATTGAGGACAACGGGTTCCGGCTGCGGGGGATTCTGTGCTCCCACGCCCACTTTGACCACACAGGCAACGTCCGCTACTTGCAGCAGCGGTACGGCTGCCAGGCGGCGGCCCAGATCATCGAGGCGGGCATCTCCGTGAATCCCGATGCGTACCGGGCCAACTATGTGGCCCTGACCTATGGCAAGAGCCACGAATACTTCCTGGAGGAGTGCTTTCTGGCGGACGTGATCATCCCCGCCGACGCAGACCATGTGGACTTCTGCGGGGCGCGGTTCGGCATATTGCAGCTGCCGGGACACTCCGCCGGACACATCGGCATTGTGACCCCGGACAACGTGGCCTATGTGGGAGACTGCCTCATTGACGAGGGGCAGATCGAGGGGGCCAAGCTGCCCACCAGCATGTTCATCGCCCGGGATCTGGAAAGCAAGGAGAGCCTGCGGGCGCTGCGGTGCCCGGCATACATCATCGCCCACAAGCAGGTGCTGACGGATATCGGGCCGCTGATCGACCGGAACCTTGCGTTTATCCTGGACAAGGGACAGGAGGTGCTGGACTGCCTGGAGGACGGCATGTCCTTTGACCAGTGGATCTATACCTTCTGCAAAAAAGAAAACGTCCGGACCCACAATGAGTTCAAGTTCAGCGTGGTGGAGCGGAATTTTGCCAACTTTGTGGACTGGCTGGCAGACGAGGGCCGCATTGAGGTGCGGCGGGAATTCTGCGCCAAGCACTATTTCCGCAGGGATGCGTAAAGCAAACGATTGCATTGGGGGGCGGAAACCGGCTATCATAGGCGGGCACCCCCTGCAAGTATAACGAAAATCTGAGGTATTGAAGGATGAACATTGAGGAAAAGCTGAACATGACCATGCTCTGCGACTTTTATGAGCTGACCATGGGCAACGGGTATTTCGAGAACGGCTTCAAGGATAAGATCACGTATTTTGACGTGTTCTTCCGCCGGGTGCCGGACCAGGGCGGCTTTGCCATTGCCGCGGGCCTGGAGCAGCTGATCGACTACATCGAGAACCTGCACTTCACCCAGGAGGACATTGCGTATCTTCGGGGGCGGAACCTGTTCTGCGAGGAATTTCTGGAATATCTGGCCAATTTCCGGTTTACCGGCGACATTTACGCCGTGCCGGAGGGGACCCCGGTGTTCCCCAAGGAGCCCCTGGTGGTGGTGCGGGCTCCGGCCATTGAAGCACAGCTTATCGAGACCTTTACCCTGCTGACCATCAACCACCAGAGCCTCATTGCCACCAAGGCCAACCGCATCGTCCGGGCTGCACGGGGCCGCACGGTGCTGGAGTTCGGCTCCCGCCGGGCCCAGGGCGCCGACGCTGCCATCATCGGCGCACGGGCCGCGTATATCGGCGGCTGCGGCGGCACCGCCTGCACCATCTCCGACCAGCTGTACGGCGTGCCCGCCGGGGGCACCATGGCTCACGCCTGGGTGCAGATGTTCGACACGGAGTATGATGCTTTCAAGACGTACTGCGAAATTTACCCCACCAACGCCACGCTGCTGGTGGATACCTACAACACCCTGAAATCCGGTGTGCCCAACGCCATCCGGGCCTTCAATGAGGTGCTCAAGCCCATGGGCATCACCAAGTGCGGCATCCGGCTGGACTCCGGCGACATGGCGTATCTGACCCGGAAGGCCCGGAAGATGCTGGACGACGCCGGGTGGACCGAATGCAAAATCACCGTGTCCAACTCCCTGGACGAGTATCTGATCCAGGATCTGTTTTTGCAGGGCGCCCAGATCGATATGTTCGGCGTGGGTGAGCGGATGATCACCGCCCGGTCCGAGCCGGTGTTCGGCGGCGTATACAAGCTGGCGGCGGTGGAGGACGATGAGGGAAACATCATCCCCAAGATCAAGGTCAGCGAAAACGTGGAGAAGATCACCATCCCCCACTTCAAGAAGGTCTACCGCTTCTATGGCCGGGATACCGGCAAGGCCATTGCCGACCTGATCACCCTCCACGACGAGACGGTGGACGACAGCCAGGACATGGAGATCTTCGACCCCATGGCCACCTGGAAAAAGAAAACCGTGTACAACTTCACGGCCCGGGAGCTGCTGGTGCCTATTTTCCTCAGTGGCAAGCGGGTGTATGACTCCCCTTCCCTGCCGGAGATCCAGGCCTATTGCCGCCAGCAGGTGGACACCCTGTGGGACGAGGTGAAGCGGTTCGATTATCCCCACAAGTATGTGGTAGACCTGTCCCGGAAGCTGTGGGACATTCAGCAGGAGCTGCTGCGGTCCTCTCAGCAGTGACCTGCGGGCGAACGAGGTTGTCCGTCCCTACAGGACCTCTCAGTCGGCTGCGCCGACAGCTCTCCCAGAGGGAGAGCCAAGGCTGTAGAGCTCGCTGCCCTCAGCGGGCCGCAAAACAGACGACCTTAGATACCCATACACCGCCGATGAGCGGCGGGGACAGTGGGAAAGGAGGAAGGATTTCCGTTGAAGAAACCACATGTGCAGCAAAAGACAGAGCGGCGCATATCCGCGGCGCTGCGGCTGGGACTGGTGGCGGTGCTGCTGCTGGCCCAGATCGCGCTGGTGCTGTTTCTCAGCGATCTGCTGCGGCAGCGGATGGCTATGGCGTACACAGTGCTGGAGCTGCTGGCTCTGGCCTATGCCTTCCGCATCAACAGCCGGCCCGGCGGCAGCTCGTATAAGCTGGGCTGGACCCTGCTGATCCTGACGGTGCCGGTGGTGGGGCTGATCCTGTACTGGCTGTGGAACGGGGATCATCCCCAGAAGCGGCTGGACCTGAAAAAGCTGCCCAGGCCCCAGGAATCCGAGGCCCGGCGGGAGGCCAGCCGCCTCCAGGTGGAGAAGCTGCGGCGGGAGCACCCGGAGTGGGGACGCCTGGCGGCGTATCTGGACCGGCAGGGCTTCCCCCTGTACACCGGCACCGGGGCCGTGTATCTGCCCACCGGCGAGGCGTATCTGGAGGACATGCTGGAGCGCATGGAGCAGGCGGAGCACTTCATTTTCATGGAGTTTTACATTATGGCCGAGGGGCAGCTGTGGGACCGGCTGATGGATATTTTCCGGCGGAAGGCCGGACAGGGCGTGGAGATCAAGGTGCTGTTCGACGACTTCGGCAGCATGATGCGCATGCCCGAGGAGGCCGTGGAGGAGCTGCGGCGCATTGGGGCGGAGGTGCTGATCTTCAACCCGGTGCACCACTATGTGAACCGTCTGTACTTCAACTATCGGGACCACCGGAAGATCGCCTGCATCGACGGGGACACCGCCTATACCGGCGGGGCCAATATCGCCGACGAGTACGCCAACATCACCGAGCGGTTCGGCTATTGGAAGGATGACGGCATCCGGCTGGAGGGCCAGGCCTGCTGGACTCTGACCCGGGAGTTCATCTATATGTGGGAGCGCATGGGCGGCTCCCTGCAGCAGGAGCACGACTATTACCGGCCCCAGAGCAGCGCGGCGGGGCAGGGCTTTGTGCAGCCCATCGCGGACGGGCCGGACAGCAACCCGGTGTCCTCCGCCGAGGACGCGTTTCTGCAGCTGATCGGCGGGGCCAAGCACATGGTGTACATCACCTCGCCGTATCTGGCCATTGACGAGTCCATGGAGAAGGCCCTGTGCATGGCCGCCGGCAGCGGCGTGGACGTGCGGCTGATGATGCCCGGCATTCCGGACCACAAGTTCGCCTTTATGGTGGCGGAAAGCTATTTCGGGGAGCTGCTGAACCACGGCGTGAAGATCTATCGGTTCATCCCGGGGCTGCTGCACGGGAAAACCGTGTTGGCGGACCGGGAGGCGGCGTTCGTGGGGTCCGTGAACATGGACTACCGCAGCTTCCAGCTGCACTTCGAGTGCGGCACCCTGCTGTACGGCGCGCCGGCCATGGAGACGCTGCTGGAGGACATGGACGGCATTATGGAAAAGTCCCGGCAGGTGACCCGGGCGGACTGGGAGCACCGGCCCCTGCTGCACAGAGTGCTGGGCGGCCTGCTGCGGCCCTTCGCCATGTGGATGTAAATATCAAAAAAAGCCCTGCTTTTTTTGATAAAAGAGGCGTTTACAACAGCGTTCAACCCCGGAGGCATTCTGCCTCCGGGGTTGATTTTTTATGACTCCAGCTTCCGGAGCAGACGGTCCGTAAGGGACACGGTCATGGCGGCGGCCGCCGCCAGCAGCACCGTTACCGCGCCGCCGCACCACAACACCGCCTGATACGCGGCCCGGCGCATCAGCGGTCCCCTCCGTCGCTGACGATGTGGTAATAGGCAGTGGAGGTGGCGCGGTACACCAGGGTGTACAGCACCGCAAAGGCCAGGAAGCTGGCGGCGGTGGTGCCCACCAGCAGGCGGGTGTTCCAGAGGTTGAACAGAAGCAGCAGCTTATGGACAAAGGGGAAGGCGAAGACCAGATGCAGCCCCGCCAGCAGCAGCGGCAGGAAGAATACCAGCAGCAGTTGACTGTTGATGCTGGAACGGATGTCCCGGCGGGTCATGCCCACCTTCTGCATGATGTCAAAGCGGGCCTGGTCCTCGTAGCCCTCGGAGATCTGCTTGTAATAGATGATGAGCACCGCGGCCAGAGAGAAGCCCACGCTCAGCAGGATGCCCAGGAAGAAGATGCTTCCGTAGGACCCGTAGAAATCGTCGCGATTCTCCGACAGGGATTCCACGTTGAAGCGGATATCGTCCTGCCGGGACACCAGCGCCTCCCGGATGGCGGCGGCCACAGGGTCGCCCCCGTCCCGGGCAGGCTCCTGACCCAGGTCGAAGCCGCAGCTCCAGCTGCGGGACACGCCGGTGTTCATGCCCTCCATCAGGCGGTCCATGTCCGCTATTTCCTCGTCGGGGACGATGGCCGTCAGCTGGGTGACCACGCTGGCGGAGTCGCCGCCGGAGGCCAGGTTGTCCACCAGGCCCTTCACCTGCCAGGCAGCGCCGCCGGGGAAGGACAGGGTGCTCTCCCGGTAGTCGGACCGGCCATGGCAGATATACACCTGGCCCGGGGACAGGGTCAGACGGGCGCCCATGGCGGCGTTGTAGTCCGACAGGGGGATGGCGGTGAACTGAACGGCATCGCTGATGCTGCCGCCTGCGCCCTGCAGGACGCCGTTGCGAACAGTCAGCGCCGAGGAGGAGGAACGGTACTCCCGCAGGTCCTGCATCTGCGCGCCACGGCTGCGGGCGGCAGTGACGACGGCGGCGTGCAGGTCGGAGTGGTCCCGGTACAGGTCCTCCCGGTCCGTGTACCAGACGGTAACGTTCTCCGCCCGGGGATAGCGGGTACGGAGGGAATCCTCCGCCCCGAAATACAGGCAGGTGGTGGAGGAGAGCATCACCAGCACCATAGTGCCCAGGATGCAGATGGAGGCAAGGCCTGCGCCGTTGCGCTTCATGCGGTAGACCAGGGAGGAAACGGACACGAAATGCCGCTTCCGGTAATAGAACCGGGGATTCCTTTGCAGCAGGCGGCACAGGGTCACGGAGCCGGAGATAAACAGCAGATAGGTGGCGGCGATGACCATCAGCACGGCGGCGAAGAACCAGGTCAGGGCCGTTAGAGGCTCCCGGATGGACACAGCCAGGTAGTAGGCCGCCCCCAGCAGCAGAACGCCCAGCAGCGCCAGGGCCCAATTGGCCCGGGGCGGCTTCTCCCCCACCGCCTCGCTGCGCATGAGCTGGATGGCGGTGGAGCGGCGGACCCGCAGCAGAGCGGACAGCAGGATCAGCAGGTAAATGGCCCCGTACAGGCCCAGGGCCATCAGCAGGCCCCCCGCGGACACCCGATAGGTCATGTCCGCCTCCAGGCCCATGACCCGCATAAGGCCCAGCTCCGCCAGCTTGCTCAGCACCACGCCCAGGGCCAGCCCCCCCAGCAGGGACAGGCCGCCGGACAGCAGAGACTCCCAGCAGAGAATGCGGGAAATGTCCCCCTTGCCCATGCCCAGGACGTTGTACAGAGCAAACTCCCGGTTCCGGCGGCGGATCAGAAAGGAATGGGTGTAAAACAGCAGCAGCAGAGAAAACACCCACAGCACAAAGCTGCCCAGATTCAGGATCACCTGCACGGAGCCGCTGCCGGGCAGGGTTCCCTCCGGCAGCCGGGCCAGGGCCACAAGAATGTAGAAAAACGACACGGCGCCTACGCCGGTCAGCAGGTACGGTATGTAGAGGCGGCTGTTTTTCCGGATGCCGTCCCAGGCCAGATGACGGTACAGCTTCATGCCCGGTCACCGCCTGCCTGAAGCATGGTCAGGGTGTCCGCGATCTTCTGGTACAGCTGCTCGTCGGTACACTGGCCGCGGTACAGCTGGTGGAACACCTGACCGTCCTTGATGAACAGCACCCGTCCGGCGTGGCTGGCGGCCTTGACGGAGTGGGTGACCATGAGGATGGTCTGACCCTGGCGGTTGATCTGGCCGAACAGGTCCAGCAGCTCATCGGTGGAGCGGCTGTCCAGGGCCCCGGTGGGCTCATCAGCCAGGATCAGCCGGGGATGGGTGATCAGCGCCCGGGCCACGGCGGCCCGCTGCTTCTGGCCGCCGGACACCTCGTAGGGATACTTGTCCAGCAGCTCCAGGATGCCCAGCTGGCGGGCGATGGGATCCAGGCGGGCCTTCAGCTCCCGGTAGGGCCGGCCGGCCAGCACCAGGGGCAGGTAGATGTTGTCCCGCAGGGTGAAGGTGTCCAGCAGGTTGAACTCCTGGAACACAAAGCCCAGGTTGTCCCGGCGGAAGGCCGCGGCGTCGGACTCCCGGACGGCGGACATGTCCCGCCCGTCCAGCTCCACCCGGCCGGCGGTGGGCTTGTCCAGCGCCGCCAGAATATTCAGCAGGGTGGTCTTGCCGGAGCCGGACTCGCCCATAATGGCCACATATTCCCCCTCCTCCACGGAGAAGTCCACCTGGCGCAGCGCCGTGACCTGGCTGCCGCCGAAACGGGTGGTATAGACCTTTTTCAGGCCCGTTACATTGAGAATTTGCATATCCATGCCTCCTTTACGGGGCCTATTATAGCAGACCGGGGAAATGCGCGGCCATCGAATGAGCTTACATTTTTGTCACTCGTGGGTGCGGACATTGATGAACTCCGCACGGAGCTTGGAATAGAGGATGGTCTGGCTGCTGTACAGGCCGCAGTAGCCGGAGAGGAGATAGCTCAGGGCGCAGGCCACGGCGAAGTAGGGTGCCCCGGCAGAGCCGAACAGCTCCACGCTGAGCAGCACCGACGCCACGGGGCAGTTCACCGCCCCGCAGAACACCGCCACCAGGCCGATGGCCGCGGCAAAGCCCGCAGGCAGGCCCAGGAGCCCCCCCATGAAGCAGCCGAAGGCAGCGCCCACGAAGAACGACGGCACCACCTCGCCGCCCTTGAAGCCGCAGCCGATGGTGACGGCGGTGAACAGGAGCTTCCACAGCCACGCCCAGCCGCTGACGTCCCCCCGCAGGGCCCGGGCGATGACGTCCATGCCCGCGCCGTTGTAGTCGCCGTTGGTAAGCAGGCTCAGGACGATGAGGATGGCCGCACCGGCCAGCACCCGCAGCCAGGGATTCCGGAAGCTGCGGGTCAGCAGGTGCTCCGTCCAGTGCAGCCCCTTGCAGAACAGGATGCTGACCAGGGCGCACAGAATGGACAGGACCACCACCGGCAGCATCAGCTCCAGGGTCACCCGGGGCATGGACACCGTGAAGCGGGTGGGCTCCACCCCCATGAGGGCGGATACACCGAAGGCCGCCATGGCGGCGGTGATGCAGGGCACCAGGCCCGCGTAATACAGCACGCCCACGCTGATGACCTCCAGGGCGAACACCGTGGCGGTGAGGGGCGTGCCGAACAGGGCGGAGAACACGCCGCTCATGCCGCACAGGGTGGCAAGAGGCAGGTCCTTTTCCCCCAGGCGCAGAAGCTTGCCCGCCTGGAAGCCCAGGCCGCCGCCGATCTGAAGGGCCGCACCCTCCCGGCCGGCGCTGCCGCCGCACAGGTGGGTAATGACGGTGGACACGAAGATCACCGGCACCAGCAGAATGGGGACGCTTTCGCCGAAGTGAACGGACTCGATGATGGCGTTGGTGCCCTTGCCCTCCAGATGGCAGAGCTTGTAAAGCCCCACGATGGCAAGGCCCCCCACCGGCATCAGGTATAGGATCCAGGGGTGGGCCAGGCGCACGGCGGTGGCATAGTTGACGCCGATGTGGAACAGCGAGCCCACTGCGCCCCCGGCCACGCCGATAACGCCGCCCAGCAGCACCCATTTGAACAGTGTTTTCACATAAAGCCCCATATGGGCAAACTCATCCCGCAATCGCCGCACCTGTGACACGACCTTTCTCTCTTTTCTGAACACCTGCTTGATGGTAACATGTTCCCGGGCATCTGTCAATCTCCCGCCAAAAAACCTGGGCCTGCCTGAAAATTTTTCAGGCAGGCTGATTTTTTGAGATTTTCCCTGTTGATTCTGGGGAACATTTGCCGTATACTATGAGATAGAAGCAAAAGGAACAAACCGCAAAACACCCTATCACAACAATCAGGAGGAAAAGCAACATGAAATACGGTCGTACTTTCAACTTCTCCGCCGGTCCCGCTATGATGCCGGAGCCCGTGCTGGAGGAGATCCGCGACGAGATGATGAACTACCGCGGCAGCGGCATGTGCGTCATGGAGATGAGCCACCGCTCCAAGGTGTTCCAGCAGATCGCCGACGAGGCCCAGGCCGACCTGCGCAAGCTGATGAACATCCCCGATAACTACAAGGTCCTGTTTATCCAGGGCGGCGGCACCCTGCAGTTCGCCATGGTGGCCATGAACCTGATGAAGAACGGCAAGGCCTGCTATGTGGAGACCGGCGCATGGTCCAAGAAGGCCATTGCCGAGGCCAAGAAGTACGGCGAGGTGCAGGTGGTTGCCTCCTCCGCCGACAAGAACTTCTCCTACATCCCCGACTGCTCCGACCTGGACATTCCCGAGGACGCCGACTACGTCTATATCTGCGAGAACGAGACCATCAACGGCACCACCTGGCACAAGCTGCCCAACACCAAGGGCCACGTGCTGGTGTCCGACCAGTCCTCCATGTTCCTGTCCCGGCCCTGCAACGTGTCCGACTACGGTCTGATCTGGGCCGGCGTGCAGAAGAACGTGGGCCCCGCCGGCATGGCCGTGGTCATCATCCGGGAGGATCTGATCCGGGACGACCTGGATCCCAAGACCCCCATTTACATGAAGTATAAGACCCATGCCGACAACGACAGCATGTACAACACCCCCAACTGCTGGGCCATCTACTGCTGCGGCAAGGTGTTCAAGTATCTGCTGAGCATCGGCGGTCTGGAGGAAATGGAAAAGCGCAACATCGCCAAGGCCCAGGTCATCTATGACTTCCTGGATTCCTCCAAGCTGTTCAAGGGCGCCGTGGTGCCCCAGGACCGCAGCCTGATGAACATCCCCTTCGTCACCGGCGACAAGGAGCTGGACGCCGCCGTGGTGGCCGCCTCCAAGGAGGCCGGCTTCGACAACCTGAAGGGCCATAAGTCCGTGGGCGGTCTGCGGGCCTCCGTGTACAACGCCATGCCCATCGAGGGCGCCCAGGCGCTGGTGGAGTTCCTGACCAAGTTCGAGGCAGAGCACAAGTAACACGCAAAACGGGGGACGGCGTCCCCCTGCCCCCTATATCCGACAACATTTCGTATTATGGAAGGAGATTATTACGATGCGTATTCTGGTTACTGACGGTATGGATAAGACCGCTATGGCGCAGCTGCGGGAGCATGGCCATGAGGTAGTGGAGCAGTTCTATGAGCCCGATCAGCTGGGCGAGGCCCTGCGCGGGTTTGACGTGGCCGTGGTCCGCTCCAAGACCAAGGTCCGCAAGGAGCACATTGATGCGGCCAAGGGCGGCCAGCTGAAGCTGATCATCCGCGGCGGCGTGGGTGTGGACAACATCGACGTGGACTATGCCAAGGCCAACGGCATCGACGTGAAGAATACCCCCCGCGCCTCCTCCCAGTCTGTGGCAGAGCTGGCCATGGGCCATATGTTCGCCTGCGCCCGGTATCTGTCCATCGCCGGTCACACCATGCGCGAGGGCAAGTGGGAGAAGAAGGCCTATGGCAAGGGCATTGAGCTGCAGGGCAAGACCCTGGGCATCGTGGGCTTCGGCCGCATCGGCCAGCACCTGGGCGTGATGGCCAAGGCCATCGGCATGAAGGTCATCGCCTTCGATATCTATCAGGTCCCCGTGATCTCCGAGCAGCTGGACATCCCCTATGTGGAGATGGATGAGCTGCTGGCCAAGTCCGACTTCATCTCCGTCCACGCCCCCGCTGTGGACGGCGGCGCGCTCATCAACGCCGAGCGCATTGCCAAGATGAAGGACGGCGTGGTGATCATCAACACCTCCCGGGGCAGCAACGTGGACGAGGATGCGCTGCTGGCCGCTCTGGAGTCCGGCAAGGTCCGGGCTGCCGGCCTGGACGTGTACGCCGACGAGCCCGCCAGCAACGTGGCGCTGTACAGCCATCCCATGGTGTCCTGCACGCCTCATATCGGCGCGGCTACCGTGGAGGCCCAGAAGCGCATCGGCCAGGAGATCGTGGAGATCATTGCGGCTATGTAACCGGGCTCGGCGGGCTTGCCTGCTCCCTTCCCTGCTGATCAAAGGCTCCCCCTGTCATAGGGGGAGCCTTGTGCTTGTCAAAGAACCCCTGCTTTCATGCGGCGAAAGCAGGGGTTCTCTTTGACAGGCGGAAGCGGATGTAACTGAAATCAGTTACATCCGCTTGATTTGGCAAATCTACCGCTCGTGGATACAATGCACCATGCTTTGCGGGCGTGGTGCATTGTTTTATGGGTTCGGTTTTAATGTGCGGGGACAATGGGGACAGAAAGGACACTGAAACAGCAACTCGCAAGATGCAACTTTTTCAAGGGACTTCTTGATAAAAACACAAACTTTTTCAAGCGACTTTTTATGACAACGTTCAACTTTTCAGAGGCTTTGACTTTCTCCCCGAGAACGGTTTGCACCAGTCAATGAAAGTAGTCGCTCCACACCGGATGGGGTAGCGTGCGCTTGGTTTAGGATGCTTTAGATTCGGCAAACTGCTTACAGAGCTTCTCGATCGCTTCCCGGCGGATCAGGCCATCCAGCCATTCCTCCGGAATGTCCTCCGCACCGTAGAGAACACCGGCCAGGCCTCCGGCAACGGCGGCCACGGTATCCGTATCCCTGCCCAGATTCACCGCTTTGAGAACGCAGTCCCGGTAATTTTCGGTGGTGAGAAGGCACCACAGTGCCGCTTCCAGAGTGTCCACAACATAGCCGCCACTTCGGATCGTTTCCTCCAGAGGCAGAGTATCTGCCATTTGGAAAGTCCGCTTGTAGCGGGGAAATTCCTGCTGAAATTCCGGTTCATTCCTGTAAAAGGCTTCCGCTAAACGCAGGCCATTGGCGATGGCGGTTTTATCCCCGGTGTCAAGAAGCGCCCACAGTACAAAGGCATAAATGCCGCAGGCTATTTTCGACCGGGGATGGGCATGGGTCAGGGCGGAAATGTTGTGGATTACAGTGAGCTTTTCTGGGAGGGCAGCATTGGTCATCCGATATTTGCAGTAGAACACCGCCGGGATGATCCGCATGAGAGAACCGTTGCCATTGTCATGCTCCCCCGTGCCGCCGCATTCCAGAGGCGTTGTGCCCCGTTCAAACCGGCGCAAGGCTTCGACTGTGGAAATGCCCATGTCAAATACTTCGTCTGTTGCCGTATAGGCGGCCTGGTTCTTCCACCGGCAGAACCGCTCCAGCATATCCCCATAGTCCAGTCCCCGACTCAAGCTGTCCAGAGATGCCAGGTTCATGCTGGTATCGTCCGACCAGGTTCCCGCCGGAACCGAATGTGAGCCGTAACCCCGATACCCGGTCACCGGATCTTTTTTTAGCGTTTCCCGGCTCTCAAACTCTACCGGCACCCCCATGGCATCCGCCACAGCGTGACCCAGCATGGCGGATTTGAGGCTGCTTAATTCGTCATTCATTATGGTATGTCCCTCCATTATAGGATCTGCAGTTGCAAAATCCGCCGATCCTTCTCATCCATGAGGTCTGAACCCCCGCCTCGTAAATTTCAACCGGTGTATACCCCTGATTACGTTCTTATCATATCACATGACCAATTCTCCGTCAGTCAAGCCTTTCTGCTACTTTTCTGCAGTTACATATTTTTGTTTCGGACTGCGTGGTGTATCAGGTAATGTCAGCAGAATTGCTCCAGATTCAATCAATGGGTCAAGATAGCGTCGAAGCGCATATTGACCGGATGCAATTTCCAGATATTCAATTATCTCTGCCCGACTTCTTGGCGTACGGCAAAAATCTATCAATCCTTTATCATCCTGAATGCCTTTCGGCGGTTTAATGGATTGAACTGGATTCTGTGCAGCCGCATCCGCACTCTGATGATACAGGATAACCTTAAATGTTCCCCGCGAATCTATGAACCGAGGTTCTGGCAACGATCTTTTCTTCATTGCATATCGAATCGTGGGAATTCCGGAGTACCGATTTTCTGTTTTTCCCAGCGTCTCCATTGCCGTAACCAAAACCGGGTTGCGCGTGTCTGGCTGTGCATGACCAAGTTGATCGACGGTAAGCCGCCCATACAGGCCACCGGGATTGATGATTTCCATTCGATCCAAATACATCACAAGCTGTATTGGCATTCCTTCCGTGTGGAAACTGTAGTCCCTGTGAACCAGCGCATTGAGTACTGCTTCACGAACTGCATCCATAGGGTATTGCGGCAAGTCAATTCTTGCACCGGTTTTTGTATCAATCTTAGTGGCAGTCCGCATATTTTTGCGAACAAACGCCAGCGCCCCGTCCAACATATCCGGCAAAGTGCCCTCAATCCGTTTGGTATCTGTAAACCGATTGCCGGTCAAATCAACATTACCCATTTCATTGCCTGGCACACAAGTTGCAATGATACTCAGTTGGGGATAATATGCCTGTGGATATATACCAAACAGCAATAATGCGGCAAGCGTGGTTTGGTGCTCCCTGGTAATCCCAGTGAATTCATACTGCTGTTCTAATGGAGATTGCGCAAGATTGGGACGATCCGCTCTCTTACGAGAGAGATATTCATTCAATTTGTCACGATCCAGCGTATCGATAGATACTCTCTCTGCGGCTCGAATATCATCCCGGTATTTTTTTCGGAAAGCCTCGTAGCTGTAGACTTCATACTCTGTCATCGGCTTATCAGCATCGCCAACGCAGATATAGGAGCCTTGCAGTCTTCCTTTCGCCGTCTTAAAGCAAGGTCTGTCCGCAACATTCAAAGGTGGTATCTCTGCTGAAACGAATACCAGTTCGTCTTCATTGCACACTGTAAATACAGGCCGCACTACGGGGGTCATTTGTTCGCAGTATTCCATCACCTTTTTCTGAAGATCTTAGGCATCATACACGCCGACCATAGAAAAACCGCTCTTTTCATCCAGACCAAATACAAATGTTCCGCCACTGTTTTAATTGGAGAAAGAGGATATGGTATCATACAGTTTTTCGGGGCACCCAAAATGAGCCGCCTTCACTTCTGTAGTCTGCTCTTCGCAACCGCGTTGCTGAATTAACATAATAAAGTCATGAAGTTCCTTTTCAACCATGCTTTTGCCTCCTTCCGTACTTATCTTAACACAAGCAACTCAAGAAGTGAAGAAAAAACGCAAGACAATTCTCGACAAAGTCTTATGTTTTTAAGCCTGTTTGTTGTTTCAGAAGAAACGCAACAAATAACATAAGATTGTCTATACTTTATAAGAACTTTTCTTAGAAACTCTATGCCAGTAAGATGTTTATTTTCTTCGCAATGTTGGCTTATGCGGAAACTTCTTAAATGATAACTTTCTGATAACTTTCCGTCTCGATTGTTGACTATCCAGGCTTTGACAATATACTGTCGTTTCTAAAGGAGGCATCACTATGACCCAATCAGAATATGAATCGGAAGTGAACTTTCGGCTCTGCAAAAGCATATTTGCCACCCTGGCAGCCCGAGGCGTCATTGCCCAAAAAGACGTACGCCACCTACTCAGAGCGGCAGCGGAGAAATACCATGCACTCATCGGGGAACTGGAGGTGAACAGCATTGCAGGAGAAAAGAATTTCACGGGTTGAGTTCCCTGCCAAGCCGTCCACTCCGACGAAGCCGCCGCCCCAAAAGCTGGTTGCGGCCTATGCCAGAGTGTCTACCATGAAAGAAGCCCAAGAGAACAGTTTGCAATCCCAGCGGGAGTATTTCACAGACTACATCCAACGCCACCCGGACTGGTTTTTTGCCGGAATGTATACCGATGACGGCGTTTCCGGCTTGTCCGTTCGCAATCGGGACGGTTTTAACCGCATGGTGGCCGATGCCCTGGGCGGAAAAATTGACATGATCATTACAAAATCTCTGTCCCGGTTCGCCCGGAACACCATGGATGCCCTTACAAGCAGCCGCAGTCTGAAAACCGCCGGGGTAGCGGTCTACTTCCAAAAAGAAAACATTCAATTTTGCTTATGTCCGTGTCCGCAAAATCAAAACCTCCGGCAAAGCCGGAGGTTTTGATTGTGGGATATTATTTTTTAAGCGAGCCCAGCAGGTGCTTGCCTGCAAAGAAAATCGCCGCAAAATACGATACGATGTATGCTATGCCCGCGAGGACGCTTAGTGCGGATATAATGCCATAGCTGAGTGCGCTAAACAGGTTGATCAGATCGAGCAGGGCAATCACTGCAAACAGCAGGAGCAGCAGACCCGTCGCCTTATTGGTCGGAAGCGCCTTTTTAAGCGCCAGAAGCCAATACACAACGGCTGCGGCGGCGCTTATCAGGAAAAAGATGTAAAATATGGCAGGAACGACCATATAATTTGAGAGATTCAAAATATTCAACAGGCTCAAAACTGCATTGAGCGTTATGGGGATCGCCATAAGATAAGAATCAACATCCTTGTTCATCATCAGCAAAACGAACAGGATCGCGGGAGCAAGAATCGCGGTGAAAGCTTCTCTTCCCGCCAATAGCAGGAACAAATTCAGCGCCGTCGAGACTCCGGCGCAGATCAGTGCGATCTTGCGCCCCTCGGGATTATCCGCCAGCGGCATGAATTTATCGGCAGAGGCAGCGGCTGTGCCCGCTCCGGCGGAGGAGGACGCCGCCTTCGGAGCAGTGCTCGGCGCAGCCTTTGGCGCGCTGCTGACCTGCGGTGCGGGCTGTACGGGCGCGGGCGGAACCTCACCCTCGCGCACACCGAACTGGTCGATATACCATGACTCGAAATCCGCGGCCAGAGCCAGCTCCGTCCACAGCAGGAGAACATTCTCAACATTGACCCCAAGGCTCTCCTGAACGAGAACGTCGTACAAGCGCTCGTTTACGGCGTCAAAGGCATCCACCGACGAAGAGCCGCCCGCTATAAGGCAGAGCGCCTTGACGTCGTCGGGGTGTGCCCCCACCCAGTCCATCAGCGCCGTGAACGCCGTTTTCACCGCAGCGCCCTGATCCGGGAACAGGTCAAGATACGGCTGGTAAACATACCTGTCCTCGCTGCCTTCCCCCGTGCCCATGGCGTAGATGAGCTTCAGCTCGCTGCAAGCCGGAAAATCGGGGTTATTGTCCGCAAATTCCACGCAGGCATTGGAAAACAGAGCGTGGGCGGCATTGGCGTACTCCTCCCGGCTGAGGCCGCATCTGAGCTTGTAAATGCTGGTGTAGAGTTCGCTTTTGAGCGGGTCAACGCCGTCGGGCGAAACAGCGGGCACGACGGAAGATGCGGGCGCGGACTGCGCAGCAATCGCGGCTTCTTCCTGATCGAGAGCCGCATCAATCTGATCGCCGATCAGGGCGGTCGGGTCGTTTTCCGTGAGAATGGAAAGTATCTGAGCGCTGCGCTTTTTGCTGTCGCCAAGCTGGAAGTTTTCGCCGTTGTAGTAGCTGTTCAGAGCACCGGAAAGAAAACTCTCGCCCAGAGCGACAAGCTCGCCGAAGCGGCGGTCGCCAAAATCGTACAGATACACCTGTACGCCCCACATACGAGTGCCGATCATGAGGCTGCGGCCGGACAGAAGCACCGCGACCTGGGGCTGAACGTCGTCGTTGCCGAGGGGATCGTCATCCGCCTCGAGCCGATCCACCTGCGCTTTGGTGGTGCTTATCGCCCGACGCAGGGCATTTGTAAGATCTTTCAGTGATCTTTGCGTGGCAAATTCAATGGAATCTGTTTTTATGCATCCCACAATATCTATCTCCTTTTTTATTTATAATTTGTCCGCTTGCTTGCCCGCTTGCCTATCGCCTTTGCGATGAAGATGACGGCGGCGTATATGGCGAGCAGGATACCGAAGATGATCCAGGTTTTGCCCGCGCCGGAGGCGTTGTGTCCGATCATATCATAGGCGGCGGTCGCCGTTATGAAGCTGTTCGTGAAGCCCAAAACAAAGCTTGCGCCTATGACTACGTTGGAGCCGAAGACATTTTTGAAGTTATCGGCGTAGTTTAGCAGCGCGACGCTGCCGAGGGCAATGAGCGCCACAAGCACGGCGGTAGCCGGCTGCTTTATAACGAAGACCAGCGCAAACGACAGCACTACGGCTATCCAGCCGAACACATACAGGGAATTTGCTTTTTTCTGTGCCGCATCCGCTGCCGCAATTTTCTGCTGCCGCTCCTGCTCGAGCTTTGCCTGCCGCTCGCGCTCGGCGGCGTTTTTCTTCGCCAGCTCCGCACGACGTTCCTGCTCGAGCTTTGCGGCTTTCTCGGCGGCATCACGGGACGCGGCAAGGTCATCCAGAACTCTCTTGGCGTTGCCAAAGCTGTCGCCGTTTTCAAGGGCTCTTTTAGCGTATTTTTCGGCCGTGGCGACGTCCCTCGGCTCGTTGAAATACAGAAGGAAAGCCAAGGCACCGTCGGCGCGAGCCTGAGCGGCGGTATCGCCCTGCCTCGCGGCCTTGTCCGACGCCATACGCATGGTCTCGCGCGCCTGACGGAGGGCGAGCGCGGCATCCTTGTTGCGAGCATTGTTCTCTTCATGATAAAGCGACTCATATACCTGCGCCTTGGTTATGTAGAGGTCTGCAAGGTCGGGGGCAACCAAAATGGCCTTGTTTATGTGGGAGAGCGCTGCCTGATACTCGCCGTTTAGCTTGCAGATATGCGCCGCCATATCGAGGAAAGAAAAATCGTTTTCATCCGCATTAGGCAGGGCGCGCTCGAGCGCGGTTTTCGCCATGTCGTTTTCCCCGCGGGACAGATAATCGCGGGCGGTGTCCCTCCATTTTTCAAACTCGGCCTTGCGCGCGGCCTCGGGATCGGCAGCCTCCTCAATTTTCGGTGGTGCGAAAAGCTCCCTGTCGTAGGCGGCCTTGGAGGTCTCGGAGGCAAAGACCTTTTTGGCCTGAGCAATCAGCGCCAGCATCTCTGTCGCCTTCTCCGGGCGGGTGCTGGCTCTGTCTGTCCATATGCTCTCCAGACGTATCAGGTTATCCTGAAGCTCGGCAGAGGACATGGCCTTGTCCAGCTTCAACTCTTCATAAAAGTTTGTCATCCCATACATCCTTTCTCTATTTTTGAAAATTAGTATTCACTGTTAAGCACAATGTTCCCGTCGGAGCAATGGATGGTCACGGTGCTCTCCACCTCCGTGGACAGAGACGCCAGCAGCTCCTGCATATCCTGACATGTGCCGTCGTAATAGACGTCGATCTCGCCATACACTTCGGGCCGCTCGATATGCCCGTTGCTGCATTGGACCGTTAAAACGCCGCTGTCGAAGACATTGTAATAATCTCCGCAAAGCCGCAGCCAATCCTCTAACGTGCCGTCGTATTCCACGGCCTTGCAGCCGGAGAAAGCGCTACTGCTCACATATTCAATGCTGCCCGGAAGATGGATAACAGCGTTGCCGCAGCTCTCAAATGCCCAGCTTTGGATACCTTTTACGCTCTCGGGTATCGTGACGTCGGTGATCGAGCCAAAATACTGGAACAGATTTTTCCCGATATAGGTGATGCCGTCCTCAATGACCAAAGATTGGACGTCATTCTGAGTGAAATCAGGCCGCTTTGCGATAATGTCCAAAATCGGCTCTAAAGTATTCGTTACTCCGAAGAATCGGTGTTCATCCCATGGCGCACGGATACCGCCGTGGCCGAAAATACCCGTTAAGGGAAAGTCCCATGTCTCCCCTCTGCCGCTGATGCGCAGCTCGCCGCTTGCAGAGTCGAAGGAGTAATTAACGTGATCTCCGACGAGCACCAGCTTACGCCGCATCGAAAAGCCGCCCGCGAGTATGAGGATCAGAACTAAGGACAGAGCTAAGGACAGCGCGATGATGCGCCGGCGGCGGTTTGCGGCTGCGGCCTTTTTCTTTTTAAGCTCGGCGAGCCTCTCGGCCTCCAGCCGCTCCTGCTCGGCGCGCTCGGCTGCCGCCTGACGTTCGCGCTCTTTCCGCTCCAGCTCCGCCCGGCGCTCCTGCTCGAGCTTTGCCGCTCTGTCGGCGGCGTCACGCTTCTTTGCCAGATCATCGAGCACCCGCTGACCAAGGCCGGAAGCGTCGCCGCTTTTGACGGCTTCTATAGCAAGCCGCTCTCCGAGGGCTTTGTCCTCGCCGCTGCCTGCGTCGTTAAAATAGCAGGTGTAGGCCAATATTCCGTCCGCGCGGGACTGCGCGGGCTTATCGCCCTGCGCCTTCGCCTTTTGCGATACCATGCGCAGCATATCTTTCATCTGCCGGAAGTGAAGCTGCGGATTTCCGTAGCGGTGCTGACGCTCCTCAATATAAAGGCTCTGCAAAACATCCGCTTTGGTGAGGTACAGCTCCGCAAGCTCGGGTGCGAGCAGAATGGCCTTGTTTATGTAGTCGAGAGCTACCGAAGGCTCGTCGTTTTCGTTATAGATCTGTGCCGCAAGGTTCATGAAGGCAAAATCGTTCTCGTCGGCGTTCGGCATGGCGCGGCCAAGCGCCGTTTTCGCCATGTCCAGCTCCCCGCGGGAATAGTAGTCTTCGGCGGTCTTGCTCCATTTTTCAAACTCGGCTCTGCGCGCAGCGTCGGGGTCGGCTGCCTCGTCGGGCTTTGGCGGAGCGAAAAGCCTGCGCTCGTAGTCGGCTTTGGAGGCTTCCGAGGCAAAAACTTTTTTCGCCTGCGCTATCAGCGTCAGCATCTCCATCGACTTCTCCGGGCGGGTGGCGGCGCGATCCATCCAAACGCTCTCGAGCCTGATGAGATCGTCCGCAAGCTCGCTCGCGGAACGGCTTTTGTCAAGCTTTAGCTCTTCGTAGTAATTTATCATTGTACCGTGCTCTCTTCCGGCTCATCAGGCTTTTTCGGCTTGATTACAACGACCTCCGCCGGACGTACCACCCGACCGGCAAAAGTGTATCCGCTGCGCAAAACTCCGCCGATGCGCATGGCGCCTGCATCCTCGCTCTCGACGACGCGAACGGCCTTGCACAGGCGGGGATCAAACTCGCTTGCCACCTCTATCTTCTCGACGCCGCGCCGCTCGAGTATCTCCATAAGCTCCTCCTGAACAGACTGCACAAGCTCGTCATCTGAGCCGTCGATGCGATCGAGTAGCAGGATGAGATCATAGAGAAACGGCTCTATGCAGGCAAAATTTGCGCCTGCCGTGAGCGTCTGGATAAGCTCTGCCTTCTGCTTGTCATTCATAAGCCTGCGAGAGAACAGATCGCGCAGGGCAGTTAGCTCCGAGCGCAGCTCATGAAGCTCATTTTCAACAGCCGCAAGCTTTCCGTCATCGGGCGCGGCTTCCGTCTTTACAATATCCTCGGGATTTTCCATGCGTCACTCTCCTTATTCCACGTTTGTTCTGCCCACTATCTCGGCGGCGAGGGCGACTTCCTCCGCGCTCATATTCGAGGAGCGGTCGACCTCAAATGTGCCGAGGCTTTTGTCGGCGACCTTGTCGATGACCTCGATAGTCACCATCTGATCCGGGTCGTAGGCATAGATTATCTCAACGGGCGAGCCCTTGGGGTAGGCGGGTATCGACAGCGTGCTCTCGCCGACTATCTTGACAAACTCCAGCTCTGCGTCATTGCCCTCAGTTACCTGAACGAGAAGCTCCGTCTGGTTATCGACGACGGTGTAGGCCGTCTGCGAGCAGGTGGTGGGTATTTTGCTGTTGCGCGGGATAATCACCTGATTGTATTTACGGTTTGCCGCGGAATCGAGCAGGACGACGCCGAGGGACTGACTTGTAACGTCGGAAATGGTGATCTGGTTTGCCAGAGCGCCGCCTGCGCCCTCCGCATTTGCCGTTCTGGCGTCGCGGCGGGGCTCACCGCTCTCGGCGTCCGGCTCAAAGGTGCTGGCGAAGATAGCTGCGCCCTGAGCTACAGCCGTGTCTGGGTCGACCTTGTATTTCACCTGCTTGCCCGAGAGCGATTCTAGCATCTTTTTGACCATCGGCATGCGGGTCGAGCCGCCGATTACAAGCAGTTCGTCTATCTCGTCCCATGTGATGTTCTTATCCGCCATCACCTGTTCGAGCTTCACCTGTGTGCGTTTTAGCAGGTCTGCGGTGGCTTCCTCAAACTCCTCGCGGGTGATCTCCACGGCTTGCTTTATGCCTCTCAGCCGCAGTCGCGCCGTTTCCTTATCGGTAAGCATGCGCTTTGCGCGCTCGGCCTTCTCGCGTATCTCGGCGAACAGTAGGTCATCATCGTCGTCGAGCTCAGCACCCTGCTCTGCGAGCTTTTTCTGGATAAGCTCGGAGAGCCTGCCGTCAAAGTTATAGCCGCCGAGCATGGAATCGCCGCCGGTGGCCAGCGTGTCAAAGTGCTTGCCCTTGATATCCATGATGGTGACGTCAAAAGTGCCGCCGCCGAGGTCATAAACGAGCACGCGCGCGTCGGTATCCCTGCCAAAGCCGTAGGCAATGGCCGCTGCGGTGGGTTCGTTTACGACGGCGAGGACGTTCAGACCCGCAATGACGCCGGCCTGCTTTGTCGCGGTGCGGCGGGCGTCGTCAAAATATGCGGGCACGGTTATGACAACGTCGCGTATCTCGCCCTCGCCGACATACTGCTCTGCGTCCTGACAGATCTTGCGCAGGATAAATGACGAGAGCATCTCCGGCGTGTAGCTCTTGCCGCTGGGAGCGCGGAAATTTACAGCCGGGCCGTTCTGACCCATCTTGCGCTTTATAAACTGCACAACGTTATTGGGCTCTGTCTCCGCGGAGTTTTTCGCCTCCTGACCGACTAAAAGATCGTCTTCGCCTGTAGAGGTGACGCCGGTGAAGAATATGACCGAGGGGGTGGTTTCCGTGCCCTCCGCGTTTTTAAGTATCTGTGTTTCGCCGTCCTCATAGACCGCGATGGCCGAATATGTAGTGCCGAGGTCAATGCCAAAGGCTTTTCGTTCCATATGTGTATCCTCCATCTATCGCCGTTTTATTTCATCCGTGTATCTGCCAAGCTCCACCCTCAAAGCGTTAAGCGATGAATCGGCGGCGGCTATGCTGTTTATGGCTCTGTACAGCTCCGTTACCGCCTGCTGACCCGCGCTCTGATCGCCGAAGTTTGACTGCAATTTATTCATGGTGCTCAGAATATAATTTCGCTCCCGCTCTAAATTCGCGATGCCGGAGTCTATGCGCCCGAGAGCCGCGTGAATCCGACCGCAAAGCTCCTCAATATTCATCGTCGGGCACCTCCTCTGTCGTCTTGAGCTTGTCGATATGCGAGCCTGCCTGATTTATATGCTGCATCGCCTGGGACAGGTCGCTTATGGCCTTCTGGCAGAGCGCTGACGCCTTGCCGCCCATACCCGTTAGAGAACCGTTTAAAAGGCTGTCGATCAGAGCGAGGGTGTTTTGAATTTCGCCGCTCTCGCGCGTGATATTAGTCACATTGCTGCGCAGATCGTTGCGGGCATAGGTCTTGGCCTGAACCTTTTGATTATTGCTGACTTCCATGCTTATTTCCGCACGCTGTTTATGAAATCATCGCAGGTGCGCTCGAGCGTTTTCATCGACGACGCCGCGCGCAGGAGCGCCTGAGACGCGGTGGACACCGCCATGGCCGCCTGCTGACCGCTCTGGCTGGGGCGGGTGAGAGCCGCAATATTCCGCGCCTGAGTCGAAAGCCCCTGACCCGCGGCGGAGACCATGCCGGAAAGCTCGGAAGAGCTGGCCTTTATCTGCTGTATAGAAACGACAAGTTCCTGTAATTCCATCATGAACTCCTCCTTTTAAATCGCGCGAACCTGAGCCAATTTTTCCTTGGCTGTGCGCAGCATTTTTATGGTGTCCTCAAGCTGCTTCTTGGTCTGCTGAAGCTGCTGGAGCATTTTCTGGTCGTATGACATGGTGCTGCCGGCAAGCTGAGACTGAACCTGCTGCATCGCCCTGTCTATTTGGTCGTTGTAGGCAGTCAGCTTGCTGATCTGCTCCTCTATCTGGCGTTCGGACGCGCCCACCGCCTGAATTATTTGCTGTACCGCAGACATAATTTGTTCCTCCTATTTTAGATTCCGGAATGCGTTTGCGTCGGCTTGCGTCACCGGCGCGTATGGAATGAACGGCATCTCCTCGGAAAACTCAACATCGTCGATGATAAGGCCGCGATTTACCTGCGCAGACCAGCGGATGAACGGACTTGTCAGCGACTGTATCGTCCGCTCGTCGATGCGCAGAAAGATCTTGGAGTTGAAGGCGTCGGAATTGCCAAAGCCCGCGACCTGAGCCGTGAATTTGGACGCCTTGACCCACCAGCCAATGAAATGTATCCGCCTGGATGGGCCTTTTTCGACAAACTCCTTGAGCACGGACGCCTGTCCGAAGGGATCGGGCTCAAACTCCCAGCGATCCATCGTCGAGCCGAATATATAAACGGTCTCGCCCTCCGGCGGCTGAGCCATAAGCTCCTGAATGGTCTCGGAAAACTGCTCGCGGGGGATATCCTCGATGAAGAAGCCCAGGTTTTCCATAAGCAACGCAAAATGCGGATATTTCCGCTCGTAACTCTGCCCCGCTTCCTCAAAATCGCAGAACATGAAGCGGGCGTCGCCCTTGGGATGCTGCGCCGCGAGGGACGCCGCCGCGCTCTGGAGAATGCCGACGGCCTGATTGCAGTCGCCGTCAGGGGCGCCGAAAACGGCGATATTCCGCCCCGGCTCATGGAGCATCGGCAGGGCGATGCGCTCCCCGTCGATGGAAATTTTATCGCCGATAACGGCCACGGGCACTTTGGACGTTTTACGAAGCCCATTGATCGTCTCGATGCCGTTTGAAACGCTTATGCGCCGCTCGCTCTCAAACACATAGGGCGGGGTAGTGTAGCCGCGCGCACTCTCCCACATTTTGCGGCGAATGGGTCTCAGTATTGCCTCGTCTGCAAAGGCAATGACGGTTTTGCGGTTTTGCGACAGCTCGCCGTAATCGAGGTTCACGACCGATTCTCGCGGGCGGACATAGGCCGCGGCGGGGTTATTCTGCGAGAGCACCTCCCGCGCCTCTCTTTCCGAGTTTTTCAGCGCGATGCGGATGGGTATCTGGCCGAAAATGCTCTCTTTATTGTTCGCCAGTGCCCTGCTGTCGCTCAGCGTCTGCGAGGCGAGGATAAAATGTATACCCGCCGCGCGAAATAATCGCACCGATTTTTCGAGCATATCGGCTATCTTCTGCCCGGTCTGGTTATCGTCGCCGAACATCATCTGAAATTCGTCGATGATAACGACTATGCGCGGCATTTCTATCTCGGGAAAGCGCAGCCGCAGCTCGCGGATGCTTTTCATGTTTTTCTCTTTCAACAGCTTCATGCGGCTCTGGTATTCGTGGAAAAGGGAATTTAGCACCGCAAGGCCGAAGCTGACGTCGCTCTCGAGTCCGAGCGTTCTCGCGTGGGGCAGATAATCCGGCTGTCCGATGTTTGAAAACGCCTTGAAGGTGACGCCCTCCTTAAAATCGAGCAGGTACATTTGCAGCTCCCTGGGCGAATATCTCATGCAAAGGCTGTGTATTATAACGGAAATGAGGTTTGATTTGCCCTGGCCGACAGCGCCTGTTATAACGGCGTTGTGGCGCTGATTTATCTCATCGCCGATGGTGATCTCCATGTTGTTTATGCCGTATTTGCCGACGCAGAAGGTCAGGCCGTCGACGCTACTCTCGGTCCAGAAATGCTCCATATCGTGCAGCTCGGCAAAGCGCACCGTCGGAAGCTGTGCCGTGCGAACCTTTTCGACAAAGGCTTCGCTGTCCCGGATTATCGTCTCCGCAGGCACGGGCTGATACGGCGCTCTGCCGCCGCCCTCTATTGACACACTGCCCGTCCCCGGCTCTAAAACGGTGATGTTCGGGGCAATCGAGCGTATGCTTCTCTCGATCTCGCGGCCGTCGGAGGTTTGCAGGGTTATATATGTAGTGGAGATTATAAGAAACGAGATGCCGAAGGCGGGGCCGCTGCGCATCAGGCGCGATAGCTGCGCCATAAGCTCCGAATTTATAAGACCCATGTCCATGGAGAGCACCACAAGCTTGTAGCCCTCTATTGAGCGCTGCACGCGCTTGCGAAACTCAATAAGTGAATTTTCGCGCCCCTGAATGACATTCTGCACCGCCAATATCTGCTGCTGGAGATCCCTGAGCTTTGGCATTAGCTGCTTTTCGTCCGTTATAAAATTGAGGATGCGTGATTCTCCGGCTGAGAGTGCGGCAATGGGCGCGAACACGCCGGAGAGGTCGCCGTCATATCCCAGTATGGAAAGCTGCCCGGGCGCGGTTTTGAAGATCGCCTCGCACAAAACGTAGCGGGCAAGATCATTCACGGAAGCGTTATAGACATTGTTTATCCAAAGGTTTCCACGTCCGATGAAATCCACGCTCAGTTTTTCTTTATCTCCGACGGAAAAGCTGCTGCAAACATCCAAAACGTCCAAGTTTATTCGCCTCCCAGCGTATCAGCATATTCTGCGTAATTATATAGATAATAAAGCGAAAACACCCCACCCGAAAGTGTAGTCTTTTAAGCCGTTGCTACGCTTCATGTTGTCTCTTTTGCCGCCGTCCGGTCGGGCTGACGCAAAAGCAAATACTTAAAATATAGCAACGGATTAAAAAAACACCTCATTCGTCGGCTTGCGCCGACACCTTCCCCTCAAGGGGAAGGTGGGTCGCCTACGGCGAGCCGGATGAGGTGGCGGCTACTGCCGCAGAGCAATCCTCGTTAAGTCCGGCGGATATCGTCTTTGCCGCTGCCCGACCGGTGAGAGCGGTAATCATCTCTATTGCACTCGCGCTCTTAATTGCTTGTATATAAAATCGGAGGCAGTCGAGTGAACTGCCTCCGTTGTTTTATGCGCATTGATTATCGTCAAGGCGTTTTTTAACTCTTCTGCTTTTCAGTACTTAGGCAGCACGAGTCTTTTTTCAACGACCTCGGATATGAGCTGAACGGTGCTGTGAAAGCCCGTTTTTTGCAGTATGTTCCGAATATGGTATTTCACGGTGTTGACGGACATGCAGAGCGCCTCGGATATCTCCTCATATCTCATGCCCTGGGCTATCGTGCGTATCACGTCCAGTTCGCGGTCTGTAAACTCGTCGCTCCTTGCAAGGCCGATGCGCAGCACCGGGGTCTCCTCCGGCCATACCCGCTCGCCGCTCAATGTCCTTCTGCAAATGTCGATAAGATCTACGCTGCCGTATTCCTTGTACCAGAAGCTGTCGCAGCCGCTCAGCCGCGCCTTCTGCAAAAACGAATGCTCTGGCATGGAGGTCATGACTATGACCTTGACGCGGGGATAGTTTTTCTTGATCCTTGCCGCCGCCTCAAGCCCGGATTCGTCGTCGGCGGTGCAGACATCCATTAAAACAAGGTCGATTTTGTTGCGCATGCAGGCGATTTCCGCGTTGGCGGCGTTCTCTATGGCGGCAAGCACGATGAAATCCGGGGAAGCGGCAAGCTGCCGCTCAAACGATTCTCTGGATATCCGGGAATCCTCCACAATTAAAACGTTTACCATGGTATCACTCCTTTGGAATGGTCAGCACGAGCTCGACGCCGTTTTCATAGCGATAATCGAGCGTCGCACCCTCCTGCTCCAGCCTTTTGCGCAGATTTGTGAGCCCGCTGCCCTCGCGTATTGGCGGGCTGCCGGGGTGGCCGTTGCTCAATATGCGGACGTGGTATTTGCTGTCCGCCTCATCTATAATTATCGTGAGCTTGTCCGCTCCGGCGTGCTTGACGGCGTTTGTCAGCGCCTCGCGGATGGCCGCGTACAGAAGCAGCAGTGCCTTTCGCTCCCTGGGCTGCCTGCCCTCAAACTCCACCCGGCAGCCGATGAGATCGGCGACCTGAACAAGCTCGTTTTGCGGCGACGCGTCCCTCGCCTCGGGCACGATGGCCGCGTTTTCCATGTCCGAAATGACGTTCTCCCAGGCCGAGAACAGCTCTCGCTCGCTCATCTCGGAGCTGTTGTCCGCGAGTGCGTTTTCCGTCATGATGAGCAGCCGCCCGAAATTATCGTGTATGCGCATTTTCGCGCGCAGAAGCTCTTTATCCATGTTGTTCTGGACGATGTTTTTCAGCAGCTCCCGCTGCCTGTCATGCAGCTCGGACACGCAGATGTTGTTCTCCCGCAGGCGGTTGCGGTAGTGGTAGAGTTCCGTGATGTCCGAGGCTTCAAACTGCGTTATCTTCGCCCGGTCAATGATGAGATTTTTCCGCTGGAACTGCCAGATTGCCCCGTCCCTGAGCCGGCAAAGGAGGATATCCTGCGTCGGCTCCTCCGCCTCTCTCGGCAGCGCTCGGCTCTCAAGATCCTGCCACATCGAGTCGGCGTTCGTGACCGTGTGCCCCGTGAGCTCATAGCAAACGGAGTTTATCGTCTTGTTTGCCAAAATTGGCCGTCCGTCGGCCGCGGCGAAGCAGATCCCGTCGGGGTACGAATCGATAGCGCTTCGGATCGCGCGGGACATGCGATAACGCTCTCTCAGCCTGCGAAACATATCAGTCACTTCCCCTCCGTTAGGATGATCTCATAGCCGCCCGGTATGTCCCGGCACGAGGCGGGATAGCCTTTTGCACAGATCAACTGCACAAACGCCTCCGGCGAATTCATGGTAGAGCCCGTGACGGCAAAGCGCGCCCGCCCACGCTCGGCGGAGATAAGCATTTCGCCCACGGAAAAGCGCTCATACTCCAGCAGAAGCTCCAGCGCATCGAAAAAACAGACGGAAAATCCGGGGGAAAAGCGCTTGTCGGAATGCCAATCCAGCTCAGAGCGGATGCCGATCATGTTCATTGCCGACACCATGCCTTGAAAGCTCAGCAGCAGATCGTCATCGCAAATTGCGCCCGTTTCCTTTTGGATAAGCAGCAGGTTGCAGCGCCGCTTTATATAAGTTCCGAGCAGGCAAAGGCTGCGGAGGAGCTGCACGCTGCTCTTTCCTGTGTCGCACTTTTTCGTGATCTCCTTCATCAGCCAGAGCTGATCCTTTACATCTTTGGTCAGCTCGTCATAGATCTGGTTTTTCGCGAGCAGGCTTGCCTCCTCGCTTTTTGTTTTCAGCTCCTCGTCCAAAAGCGCGCCCTCCTGCGCCAGAGTTTCCGCGCTCTGGTTGAGCTCGTCAATGGTTTTTTGCAGGAGCGATATATCCTTGTTCCAGAGCAGCGCCCCGCCGGGGAAGCTGTGCATATGCAGCTCCTTTCCCGGCTGCACGATAATATGCTCCCGGCGCGTCAGGGCATCAAGCTGCTCGGGCGAGACCTCTGTTGCGGCCTCAGACAAAAGAGTGCTGCCGTCGTTGCCGATTATCTGCATCCCGACCGTCGCGTGCCTGAATATCTCCGGATATTTGGTGCTGATGGGCACAAGACCGATGTAGATATATATCTCCCATGTCAGCACTTCAATGTAGTATATCCTCGCGAAAAGCTCGATGACTTCGATTTGCGCTTCCTCGGGCAGCAGCCCCAGCGAGACCAGGAAAAAGGTGAAGGAAAAGACGACGATAAGAAACGGTTCGAGAAACGGGATGAACCATCTGAGGAAGCGGCTGTGCAGTATAATGCGGTTTCTCCGGTATATGAGGAAAATGCGGACGATCATCAAAGCGATCGCCAGCCCGACCATCAAAAACAGACCGACGTTGGGATGGAAATTCAAATTGGGCTGAGGCTCGTCCGGGATGATGTAGAACATAAAGTGGCGGCTCTCATCCGTGACGCTCAAAAATGTCATCGCGATGACCGGGATAAGCAGAAGCAGCCATTTCCTCGGCGGGCGATAATTATCCCATTGCCCGATGCCCAGCGAGACAAAGATACCAAATGTCAGCCCCACTAAAAGCGTGGACTCTATATACATCCCGCTCACCCTCATGAGGGGTATGTTGTCGTACCAGAAGGTGTCCTGAAGAAAGCGGATGCTCAGCCCGATAAGCATGACAACGGCCTCCAGCGTGAGGAACAGCCGCATGCTTTTTTGGGTGATTCGGGCATTTATGGACACGATCCACGCCCCGATCAGGAGCACATAGCAGGCGTATAAAATATACGTTCTGAAAACGTCATCCGGCAGGTATCTCAGGCTGAGCTGCCGGTAAAGAGACACTGAGAATAACAGAAGGAACGCTAAAATATTCAGGCGCAGTTGCCTTTGCCGAGCCGTCATTTTCAGTACCCCTCCTTTTTGCGCCCTGCGAAAAACAGGCGTAATTACTTATTCTATGATATAGGAATAATTATATAATCGCCCCACACAAAAGGATAGTTTTTTTCTGGATTTCGCAAAAAATACCGCTACCGATATTATATCAGCAGCGGTGATTTATTTTACATAGCGCTCATCAATAACCCAATACGCAGCCGTCCGCGCGCGGCATACACCGGATCGCGCCGGGACGTATAAGGGTAGGATAAGGGAGCAAAGGAGAGCATATCGTGTTCCTTCTGATATGTTAAAACAGGCTTGATCAGTTACCGGAACTGCCGCAATAAAGAAAAAGTTACCGTTGCTGATATTGTATCAACAACGGTAACAGATTTGGTTGCGGAGGGAGGACTTGAACCTCCGACCTCCGGGTTATGAGCCCGACGAGCTACCAACTGCTCTACTCCGCGATATTGAATTGGACCCGGTTGGTGCCGGTGACCGGACTCGAACCGGTACGGTATTGCTACCGGGAGATTTTAAGTCTCCTGTGTCTACCATTCCACCACACCGGCGGATATCGGCAGGGATTATAGTACCACACACAGGCGGCAAAGTCAAGGGCTTTTCAAAAATTTATTTCAAAGGCAGGGGAATATGTAATTGGACAGCCCATGGAGGCTGTTGCAAAAAGGGTCGGACCAAGGTCCGGAGAAATATGGTGCGGTGTCCATTTTTTGATTTTTTCTGTTTACGACCACCCGGTATTCTGGCGGAGCTTGCGTTTTTGCCTCAAATCCTGTAAAATACAGGATGAAAAAGAACTGGCCCCACACTTCGCAGACAACTGCTGCGAGGCCGATCATATAAGGAAGGAGCAAGCTGCTGTGTCACAGGTAACAAAACGAGCCTTGGAACAGTCACTGAAGAATTTGCTGCTGAAAAAACCGCTGACCAAAATCACCATCAATGACATTGCCGAGGACTGCGGTATCAACCGCATGACCTTTTATTACCACTTCAAGGATATTTACGATCTTGTGGAATGGTCTTGCCTGGAGGATGCCAAGAGAGCGCTGGATGAGAAAAAGACTTATGAAACGTGGCAGCAGGGATTTTTGCAGATCTTCGAGGCGGTACAGGATAACAAGCCCTTTATTCTGAATGTTTACCGCTGCGTCCACAGGGAACAGGTCGAAAAATATCTGCGGCCGCTGGTAGACCGGCTTTTGCTGGATGTGATCAATGAAGAAGTCGGCGAAATGAAGGTCCGGGATGAGGACAAGCAATTCATCGCCCAGATCTATTCATACATCTTTATCGGGCTGATGCTCGACTGGATCAAAGACGATATGCGGGAGGACCCGCAGCAGATCGTGGACAGGCTTGCCAGGCTTATCAAAGGCTCTGTGTCAGCAGCGCTCTCCCGTTTCCAATTCTGATTTTATCATTTTTGCGAATCTGATTATAATTTTTACACTTTGCGGCTCCGTGATAAGACTTTTATCACGGAGTTTTTTCTGTTTATTGTAAGCCGGACGGGAAACGCTATAATGAGACCATCGAAAGAAAAAAATAACAGGAGGTTTTGTTATGTATTACTCTGCTGGCACTTACGAGTCCTTTGCCCATCCCGAAAAGCCCAAGGATGTGGACAAAAAATCGGCTTATATCATCGGCACCGGCCTTGCCGGCCTGACCGCCGCTTTCTATCTGGTCCGCGACGGACAGATGAAGGGCGAGCACATCCATGTATTTGAAAAGCTGGACCTGGCAGGCGGCAGCTGCGACGGCCGCAAGGACATCACCAAGGGCTTCTTTATGCGGGGCGGCCGTGAGATGGACAACCATTTTGAGGTCATGTGGGACACCTTCCGTGATGTTCCGTCCATCGAGACGCCGGGCATCTCTGTTCTGGATGAGTATTATTGGCTCAACAAGCACGATCCCAACTATTCTCTGTGCCGCGCCAGCGTGAACCGCGGTGAGGATGCCCACACGGATAAGCAGTTCAAGCTGGACAAGGACTCCGCCATGGCCCTGTCCAAGCTGTTTATGACCCCGGAAAAGGATCTGGAGGACAAGAAGATATCCGATGTTCTGCCCGATTCCTTCTGGAATACGAACTTCTGGCTGTATTGGCAGACCATGTTCGCTTTCCAGCGTTGGTCCAGTGCTCTGGAGATGAAACGGTATCTGTGCCGCTATGTCCATCACATCGACGGCCTGCCCGATTTCAGCGCCCTGCGCTTCACCAAGTATAACCAGTATGAAAGCATGATCCTGCCGCTGGTGAAATATCTGGAGTCTCACGGTGTGCATATCGAGTATGGCATGGATGTCAGGAATGTCATCATCGAAACTGAGGGCGACAAGAAGGTCGCCCGGCAGATCGTGTATGTCAAGGATGGCAGGGAGCAGACCATCGACCTCATCGAGGACGATCTGGTGTTCATCACCAACGGCTGCTGCACCGACACCTCCTGCTATGGCGACCAGACCCATGCCCCCGACCTGTCCGGCGTGAAAAACGGCGCAGGTGAGTCCTGGGATATGTGGAAGGCCATTGCCGCGCAGGCGGAGCACGGCGAGTACGGCAACCCCGATGCCTTCTGCTCCGATGTGGACGCCACCAACTGGATGAGCGCTACCGTGGCCACCTCCAACCAGGAGATCATCCGGCATATTATGAGCATCTGCAAGCGTGATCCCCGCTCCGGCAAGGTGACCACCGGCGGTATCGTCACCGTCAAGGACAGCACCGACAACTGGTATCTGTCCTGGACCATCAACCGCCAGCCCCAATTCAAGTCCCAGGATAAGAACATGGTGCTTGTGTGGCTGTATTCTCTGAATACCAACAGAGAAGGCAACTATGTGAAAAAGGCCATGCGGGACTGCACCGGCGAGGAGGTCTGCCGTGAGTGGCTGTATCACATCGGCGTGCCCACCGAAAAGATCCATGCGCTGGCCCACGACGCCTGCAATACCACCACCTGCTTTATGCCCTATATCAACGCCTTCTTCCAGCCCCGCAAGGAATCTGACCGTCCCAAGGTCGTGCCCGACGGCGCCGTGAACTTTGCCTTCATCGGTCAGTTCGCCGAGACGCCCCGTGACACCATCTTCACCACCGAGTATTCCATGCGTACGGGTATGGAGTCGGTCTATACCCTGCTGGACATCGACCGCGGCGTGCCGGAGGTCTGGGGCAGCAAGTACGATGTGCGTGAGATCCTGCGTGCCTGCTACTACGCCATCGACAAGAAGCCTATCAGCCAGGCGCCGCTGTCCTTCAAGGAGAGGGAAATGCTCAAGGTGCTCCTGAAAAAGGTCAAGGGCACCGATATTGAGCTCCTGCTGAAGGAAAGCGGACTCATCAAGTAAATATCCCCATTCAGCGGACGGCTGCCGATGCACAGGAGGCACCGGCAGCCGCTTTTTGCGCAAAAAGGAGGTAACAGAAATGCTGCTCCCCTGCATCAGATTATAACAGAACAGAAAAAATCGAGTGGTCATAAGTGAAATCCCTTATGACCACTCGATATGGTGCCGGTGGTGGGACTCGAACCCACACGGAGTCGCCCCCGGCGGATTTTGAATCCGCTACGTCTACCATTCCATCACACCGGCATACAGCTCGATTATTATACCTTATTTTGTGGACAAATGCAAGAAAAATTTGCCTCCCCTGAAACGGGGGCGTAGGACTACGATACATATTGGATGGTGCAGACCGTCGGACCCCGCAAAATACCCCCCTGGGCCCGGCAAGACCGGGTCCAGGGGGTATCTGCGTATTTCTCTCCGGCACGCTCACCTGGCGTACAGCAAGCCAATAAGCCAGTTCAGCGTCCGTCCCGGCAGAATGCGGGTCAGGAATACAAAGAACTGATAGTCCAGCCGTATGGTATAGATGGGCTTGGGCCGCCGCTTCATGGCCACCCGGGCGATAAACGCTCCGGCCTTGGCCGGGTCCATACCTGTCTGCTCGTCGTGCTCCATCCTCTGGACGGACCGGCCGATGCGGCCCTGATACACGTCGTCTCCGGCCATGGTTTTCACCCGGGCGGCGGTAAAGCCCGTGTGAATATCTCCGGGCTGTACGGCGCACACGGTAATGCCAAAGGGCCGCAGCTCGTTGGCCAGGGCCATGGTATACGCGTTCACCGCCGCCTTGCCGGCGGAATAGTACGCCTGGAACGGAATGGGGCAGGGCGCCGCCACAGAGCTCAGGTTCACGATGCGGCCCCGGCCCGCCTGGCGCATGTGGGGGATCACGGCCTTGTTCATCCGCACCATGCCGAAGAAGTTCACGTCCAGCAGCCGCTGGGCCTCCGCCGTGTCCGTAAACTCCACCGCTCCGGAGATGCCGAAGCCTGCGTTGTTGATGAGCACATCGATGCGTCCGGCCTGGCCGATGATCTCCGCAACGGCGGCGCGGACCTGGTCCTCGTCGGTAATGTCGCAGCGGATGTGGTGCAGGCCCTCCACCCCCTGCTCCCGGCGGCTGAGCTCATACACATCATAGCCCGCATCCCGCAGGCACAGGGCCGTAGCCCTTCCGATGCCGGAGGTGCCTCCGGTGATAACCGCAATCTCACTCATGGTCCTTCACCAGCACGTCCGCCATGATGTCCATGGCCTCATCCAGCAGGGCCTCGGTATGGGTGGCCATATAGCTGGTCCGCAGCAGGGCCTCCCCCTCCGGGGTAGCCGGGGGCAGCGTGGGGTTCACATACACGCCCCGGTCATAAATGTCCCGGGCCACCTCCAGGGTGTGGTACGTCTCGTAGGTATAGATGGGGATGATGGGCGTAGGCGCCGTCAGAGCAGACTCCCGGATCTTCAGCCCCCGGTCCGTCATGCCCCTCCGGGCATACAGGCTCAACGCACGCAGCCGTTCCGGCAGCTCCGGGTGGGCCTCCAGGTGCCGCAGGGCTGCCAGGGCCGTGGCGCAGTTGGCCGGCGGAATGGACGCCGAGAAGATGAAGGGACGAGAAACGTGGCGCACATAGTCCGCCACCTCCTCCGATGCCGCCATGTAGCCGCCCAGGGATGCCAGAGACTTGGAAAACGTGCCCATATACACGTCCACCTGGTCCTCCAGGCCAAAGTAGCTGGCCGTGCCACGGCCGCCCTCGCCCAGAACGCCCAGCCCGTGGGCGTCGTCCACCATGACCCGGGCCCCATACTTCTTGGCCAGAGCGCAGATCTCCGGCAGCCTGGCGATGTCGCCGCCCATGGAGAACACGCCGTCGGTGACGATCAGTGCGCCGTTCTTCTCCGGCACACGCTGCAGCATCTTCTCCAGCTCGGCCATATCGCTGTGGCGGTAGCGCAGCATCTTGCCGTAGCTCAGCTGGCAGCCGGCGTAGATGGACGCGTGGTTCTCCCGGTCGCAGATCACATAGTCGTGCCGGTCCACCAGGGCGCTGATAATGCCCACATTGGCCTGGAACCCGGTGCCGAAGGTGACGATGCCAGGCTTGCGCAGAAACTTCCCCAGCTCTGCCTCCAGCTCCAGGTGCATCTCCAGGGTGCCGTTTAAGAACCGGGAGCCGCTGCACCCGGTGCCGTACCGCTCCAGGGCGTGAATGCCTGCCTCCACCACGTCCGGCGCGATGGTCAGGCCCAGATAGTTATTGGAGCCCAGCATAATGCGGCGCTTGCCCTCCATCTGCACCTCCACGTCCTGCCGGGACTGCAATGCGTGGAAATAGGGATATACTCCCGCCTCCTTCAGTTCCTTGGCCAGAGAGGGGGCGCTGCATTTTTCAAAAATATCCATGTATAGCCTCCTTATTTGCTAATATGAAATATCAGTTTTCGTGGTGAAAACAATCATTTTTACAGGGATTTATGATTCAAGTTATTATATACTGTTCCCGGCATCCCTGTCAACCGGTGATTTTCCCGGGGGCATCTCCCCCAAGCGGCAGACCCTGTACCGGGCTAAAAAGAGCATCCGCAGGCCCCTGCGGATGCTCTTTTCCTATACGATTACACGGACCGGGTGGCCACCACGTCCACGCCGGTGCCCAGCACGTTGGGGATCACCACGTCCCCGGCGTGTACCGGGGCCATCAGATGCACCCGGCACAGCGCCCGGGCCACATCCAGCACCCTTTCCTTGGGTACGTCTCCCCGGGTGCGGACAGACACCACCGGCAGCGCCCCGCCGGTGACCCGGACGGTGCCGGTAACGGTGCGGGCCGGATGGGTACACTCCTTCCGGGCGTAGGCGTCCCCCCGGGGGCAGGTGTTGCCGGTGACCTCCGTCACCCGGCTGCCGTCCATAACGGCGGTCAGCTGGCAGCCCATAGGGCAGCCGATACACGTCAGCTCGCGGATGCTCATTGTGCCACCTCCTCCACCTGAATGGTGATCTCCGCCAACTCCCGGGGCAGGTCTGCCCGCCGCAGGGTCAGCTGCTCCATCTCGCCGGGGCTGAGAATGCGCTTATGCATCCGGCGCAGCAGCCGTCCGTCCAGATAAACCGCCAGATCGGCGTCCCGATAGGGTTTGCCCACCCGGAACCGGACGGTGACGGTTTCCTCCATGGCCGCCGGGTCCAGATACTGGGGCACGGTATACCGCACGCCGTTTTTCCCGGTCAGGCGGACGGTTTGCCGCTCCCGCCGCTGCTCCAGCAGGTACCGGGCAGCGTTTTCTCCTGCCCGTGCCGCCTCCTGGGACACAAAGTCCACCAAATCGTGAACGTGCAGCACGTTGCCGCAGGCAAACACACCGGGGATAGAGGTGGACAGATCGTCCCCAACCTCCGGGCCGCCGGTAACGGCGTCCAGCCGGACGCCTGCCTGCTGACTCAGCTCGTTTTCCGGCAGCAGACCCACGGACAGCAGCAGGGTGTCGCAGGGGATGTCCCGCTCCGTGCCAGGGATGGGGCGGCGGTTTTCGTCCACCCGGGCCAGGGTCACACCCTCCAGCCGTTCCTGTCCGTGAATATCCACCACCGTGGTGGACAGGTACAGGGGAATATCAAAATCCTCCAGGCACTGGACGATGTTCCGCTTCAGGCCGCCGGAATAGGGCATGACCTCCGCCACTGCGTGGACTTTGGCCCCCTCCAGGGTCATGCGCCGGGCCATAATCAGGCCGATGTCGCCGCTGCCCAGGATCACCACGTCCCGGCCGGGCATCAGCCCCTCCATGTTCACCAGCCGCTGGGCGGTACCGGCGGAGTAAATGCCCGCCGGGCGGCAGCCGGGGATGTTCAGGGCCCCCCGGGGCCGCTCCCGGCAGCCCATGGCCAGAATCACCGCATCGGCGCTGATCTGCATAAGTCCCGTTTCCCGGCCCGTCACCGTCAGCACCCGGTCCCGGGACAGGTCCAGCACCATGGTGTTCAGCAGATACGGAATCTCCAGCTCCCGGACCTGGTCGGCAAACCGCCGGGCGTACTCCGGCCCGGTAAGCTCCCGGGAAAAGGTGTGCAGGCCGAAGCCCGCGTGGATGCACTGGTTCAGAATGCCGCCCAGCTCCCGGTCCCGCTCGATGATCAGTAGGTCCTCCACGCCGGCCTTCCGGGCGGCCGCGGCGGCTGCCAGGCCCGCGGGCCCGCCGCCGATGATGGCAAGCTGTACGTGTTTCATCATGCTTCCTCCTTGGTCCGGCCGGTCAGCAGCCGGGATGTGCCGCCGTTTTTCGTCAGCTCCGTCTGGGGTATCCCCAGCTCCCGGGCCAGGATCTCCATGACCCGAGGCGTGCAGAAGCCTCCCTGGCACCGGCCCATACCGGCCCGCACCCGGCGCTTCACCCCATCCAGGGACCGGGCCCCGGGGACCCGGTGGATGGCGTCCACGATCTCCCCCTCGCTGATGCCCTCGCACCGGCACACGATATTGCCGTAGGCGGGGTTTTCCGCCGCCAGACGCTGCCGCTCCTCAAAGGGCAGCTCCCGCAGGTGGACGATGTCCCGGCGCAGGGGGTCGAAGTCCGGCTTTTCCGCCGCCCCCAGATACGCCGCCGCCTGCTCCGCCAGATAGGCCCCGATGGCCGGGGCCGAGGACAGCCCCGGGGACTCGATGCCCAGGGCCTCGAAATACCCGGGGACGGGCTGGCCGATGCGGAAGTCGTCCTCCCCCTCCGCCAGATGGGCCCGCAGCCCGGCGAAGCTGGTGATCACGTCCCGCAGGGGCAGGCCCGGCACGCTTTTGCGGGCCATATCCTGGGCAAAGGCCAGTCCCTCCGCCGTGGTGGCGGTGCGGTCCCGCTGGGGCTGGTCCGCAGCCGTGGGGCCCACCAGCAGGTTGCCGTGGACCGTGGGCGTCACCAGGACGCCCTTGCCCATGGGGCCGGGCAGCTGGAACACGGTGCACTGCACCAGGCCGCCGTCCTTCCTGTCCAGCAGGCAGTATTCACCCCGGCGGGGCACGATGCGGGCGGTATCGCCGCAGACCTGGTTATGGAGCACATCGCCCCACACACCGGCGGCGCTGATCACGGCCCGGGTCTCCATGGTCCCCCGGTTGGTTTCCAGGGTATAGCCCGCCTGAGTCCGGCGGATGGTCTCCACCCGGGTGTCGAAGCGGAACTCCGCGCCGTTATGGGCGGCGTTTTCCGCCAGGGCGATGGTCATGCCGAAGGGGCAGATGATGGCGCTGGTGGGGGCGTACAGCGCGGCCACGGCCTTCTCCGACAGGGCAGGCTCCAGCGCATGGAGCTGCTCTCCTCGGACGATCTCCAGGCCCTCCACGCCGTTGACCTGTCCCCGGTGCAGAAGCTCCTCCAGATGGGGCAGGCCCGCCTCCTCAAAGCATAGCACCAGGGCCCCGTTCCGGCGATAAGGGAAGTCCAGCTCCCGGGACAGCGCCTCCATCCGGCGGCTGCCCTCCACGTTGAACCGGGCCTTCAGACTCCCCGCCGGAGCGTCGAACCCGGCGTGAACGATGGCGGAATTGGCCTTGCTGGTGCCCACGCACACGTCCTCCCCCTGCTCCGCCAGACAGATTTTCAGCTTCCAGCGGCTCAGCTCCCGGGCCACGGCGCAGCCCACCGCGCCGCCGCCGATGATGACCACATCCTGCATACAAAGTGCTCCTTTCCGCGAAAAAAGAGCCACGCCAAAGCCCGCCCGGTCTCCCGGGCGGCCCTTTGCATGACTCAATCTCTCAATGCATTCAATATATATTGTCATTATACGCCGTCCGCCCCCGCTTGTCAATGGCAAACGGGGGCGGACACAGGCTACTGCGCCTCAATCTCTTTGATATTCACTTCATTTCCCTGAACCAGCCAGGTGTCCTCGCTGCCGCAGAAGGGACACACCCGGCCTTGGGGTACGGTGTCATAGTCCCGGCCGCAGCCATCGCAGTGAGTGATGGCGTGGACCGTCTCGAACCGCAGCTGTGCCCGGGGCATCAGCTCCGTCCGGGCCACAGCCCATTTCCAGCAGCTCTCCAGCTCATGGGGCACCACACCGGACACCTGGCCCAGCTCCAGCGTCACCGACGCCACATCGGTGAGCTGCTGCTGCCGCCCAATGTCCTCCACGGCCCGGATCACATGAAAAACGATGCCCAGCTCGTGCATTATTTCTTCCTGGCCTTCCGGATCTTGATCTGCCGCTTCACCATGTAGGGCAGGATGGCCTTCATCTTATCCTCGGAGGGGATCATGTTGGTGCACTCCGGCCGCTCCCGGTGCAGGTGAATGGCGTCAAAGGCGCACTTGGTGGTGCACACACCGCAGCCGATGCACTTGTTGGGGTCCACCACGGAGGCGCCGCAGCTGAGGCAGCGAGCCGTCTCCTTCTGCACCTGTTCGGCGGTGAAGGCCACCCGCTCGTCCCGGAAGGTCCGGCGCAGGGCCTCGTTGTACCCGATCCGCTGGCGGGGCGTGTTGTCGAAGCCCACGGGGATCAGGGCGTTCTCCTTGTCCAGCTCCACAAACTGGCGGCGGTTGCGGCCGATGGTCAGGGTTGCCTTCTGCACGAACCGGTGCAGGGAAATGGCGCCCTCCTTGCCGGCGGCGATGGCGTCGATGGCGAACTTCTGGCCGGTGACGGCATCGCCTCCGGCGAAAATGTCGGGCTCCGCCGTCTGATACGTTACCGGGTCCACCTGGGCGGTGCCGTTGGGGTTGAAGGTCACGGCGGTGCCCGTCAGCAGCTGCCGCCAATCCACCTTCTGACCGATGCAGTACAGCACCGTGGCACAGGCCGCCTCGCAGGCATCGTTATCGTCGAACACCGGTGCGAAGCGCCCCTGGTCGTCCTTCACCCGCAGGCACTTGCGGAAGCGAATCCCGGCGGCATGACCGTCCCGGGTCACCACCTCCGTCTGGCCCCATCCGGCGTGGATGGTCACGCCGTCGCGCTCGCACTCGCCCCGGTCCTCCGCGCCCATGGGCATTTCATCATAGCCCTCCAGGCAGTACAGGTCCACGGACTCCGCGCCGCAGCGCACCGCCGTCCGGGCCACGTCCGCCGCGATGTTGCCGCCGCCGATGACCACCACGGGGCCCGCCAGCTTGCTGCACTGGCCGCCGTTTACCTGGCGCATGAAGTCGATACCGGCCATAACGCCCTGAGCGTCACCGCCGGGGATATCCAGCTTGCCGCCGGACTGCAGGCCCACGGCCACATAGAAGCCCCGGAAGCCCTCCTGGCGCAGCTGGGCAATGGTCACATCCTTGCCCACCTCCACGCCGCAGCGGAACTGAACGCCCATCTCCCGCAGCACGTCGATCTCCGCCTGGACCACGTCCTTCTCCAGCCGGAAGCTGGGCAGGCCGTTCTCCAGCATGCCGCCCAGACGCTGCTCCTTTTCAAACACGGTGGGGCGGTAGCCCTTCTCCGCCAGGTAATAGGCGCAGGACAGGCCCGCAGGGCCGCCGCCGATGATAGCGATCTGCTGGTCGAACGCGCCGTCTACCTTGGGGATCACCTTCTCCGGCACGAACCGGGTGGCGGCGTCCAGGTCCTGCTGGGCAATGAACCGCTTCACCTCGTCGATGGCCACGGCCTGGTCCACGGTGCCCCGGGTGCAGGCATCCTCGCACCGGCGGTTGCAGATGCGGCCGCACACGGCGGGGAAAGGATTCTCCCGCTTGATCAGCTGCAGCGCCTCCCGATACTTGCCCTGGGCCGCCAGCTTCAGATAGCCCTGCACGGCGATGTGGGCGGGGCAGGCGGTCTTGCAGGGGGCGGTGCCGGTGTCGTAGCAGTTGATGCGGTTCTTGTCCCGGTAGTCGATGGACCACTTGTCGGGGCCCCACTTCACCGCATCCGGCAGCTCCTGCCGGGGATATTCCACAGGGCCGTCCTTGGTGCACAGCTTCTGGCCCAGCTTCACCGCACCGGCGGGACAGTATTCCACGCACCGGCCGCAGGCCACGCACTGGTCCGTCTCCACCCGGGCCACATAGGCGCTGCGGGACATGTTGGGGGTGTTGAACAGCTGGCTGGTGCGCAGGGCATTGCAGACGTTGACGTTGCAGTTGCAGATGCCGAAGATCTTCTGCTCGCCGTCGATGTTGGTGATCTGGTGGACAAAGCCGTTGTCCTCTGCCTTCTTGAAGATGGCCATGGCCTCGTCATAGGTGATGTATTCCCCGCGGCCCGTCTCCACAATATAGGTGGCCATATCGCCCACGGCGATGCACCAGCTCTCCGGGTCGTCGCCGCAGCCCTCGTTCAGATACTGGCGGCTGGCCCGGCAGGAGCACATGCTCTTGGCATACTTGCCCTCGTACTTGTGCAGCCAATAGGAGATTTTTTCCAGGCCCACGGCCTCGTTTTCCGTCTCGATGGCCTTTTCCACGGGGATCACGTGCATGCCGATGCCGGCCCCTCCGGGAGGCACCATGGGGGTGATCTTCTCCAGGGGCAGGAAGGTCATCCGCTCAAAGAAGGCCGCCACCTGGGGATGCTCGTCCATCTGGCTGCGCCGCATGTTGAAAAACTCCGCGCTGCCGGGGACGAACTGGGGCAGGACATACCGCTTTTCGTGGTTGGGGTTCTTCCCGTCCAGATTCTCCCAGTTGTATTCGATCAGGCCCACCCAGGCCATGTCGTCCAGCAGCTTCTGCAGAGGCTCCCGCTCCAGCTTGGTCAGCTTCATCAGCTGCCCGATGGTCTTGGGCTTGCGGACGCCCATCTTCAGGGCCACGTCCGCCATTTCGTCGGTGACCAGGTCCGCCAGGCCCCAGTATTCCGGGTCGTTGCCCTTGACGCCCTTGAGCTTGGCGGGCACCCGGTCGGTAATCATGGCCACCAGCTTCGCAATCTTGGGCCGGGGCTCGTCCACCACAGGGATGGTAAAGGGCAGCTTCTCCTGCTCCAGGGGGAACGCGGTGGGACGATCGCCGTTGATGTTCTTTCCCATGTCAAATCTCCTTCATTTCCGCCCAACGGGCGGTTTTTTCGATACCAACTCACTATTATAATAGCAACTTCTGCCGCAAAAAGCTATTGACTGTTTCTCTAAAGTTATGATATCCTATTTTATGGTCCTGGTCGGACCAGAAGGAGGATATGCCATGGATTTCCGCCCCATTGTGGCCCCGTCCATCCGGGAGCTGTTCATTCAGCAGTTGGAGGGGGCTATTCTGTCCGGGCAGCTGAAGCCCGGGGACCGGCTGCCCACGGAGCGGGAGCTGGCCGACACCATGCACATCAGCAAGACCGTGGTCCATGAGGGCCTGCGGGAGCTGCACCGCCTGGGCTTTCTGGACATCGCCTCCCGCCGGGGCGTCACCGTGGCGGACTATGCCCAGACCGGCAGTCTGGAAACACTGACGGCCATTATGGATTATCACGGCGGCCTGCCGGACGAGAAAACCGCCCGCAGCATCCTGCGCCTGCGGTATTATCTGGAGGCTCCGGCCCTGCGGGATCTGGCTGCCGGTCACACACCCGGGGACCTGGAGGCGCTGCGGGAGCTGCTGCGCCAGGCCCAGACGGCTCCGGAGGAGGAGCTGCCGGAGGCCCTGTTCCGGTATCACCGGGGTGTGGTGTTCCTGAGCGGCAACACCATCACGCCCCTGCTGTTCAACGCCTTTAAGAAGGTTAATCTGGAGTTCTGGTCCGGCTACATCCGCTCCGTGGGCCGGGAGGAGAGTCTGTGCACTCTGGCCCGGTTTACGGACCTCATCGCCGCCGGACAGGGCGACGAGGCCGCCCGGCTGCTGGGCCAGGGCCTGGAGCAATTCGAGACTACCCTGTAGGTCGAGTACATTTCCCTTGCGTTCCCCCACAATATATGATATAATTCTATTATCAAATCATAAAGGAGGCTTTCCATGAAACGTACAAGACGGCTTATTCTTTCCTGTCTGCTGCTGTTCCTGCTTCTGCTGACTGCCTGCGGACAGCGGGAAACTGTGTACCAGATATCCGCTGACCGTCTGACCCAGGCGGCAACGGTGTCCCAATTGCAGGAGGTCAGCGATCTGATCGTGGTGTTCACCCCGGAAACTCAGGAAAACATCCTTTCCCGCTACAGCGACGGCAACGTCTCCTCCGGCTATACCCGGACCACCGGCAGGGTGTCCCAGGTGCTGAAGGGCCAGGCCCCGGAGCAGCTGGTCATCACCGAGGAGTGCTACACCCTGGATGATGCCCTGTGGACCCAGGGCGGCTATCTGCCCATGGAAAAGGGACGGCCCTACCTGCTGTTCCTCACCGCCTACCCCAGCGGCTCCGACTATGCGGGCATGTACTACCCCACCGAGCTGGAGCTGGGCAAATACCCTCTGACGGATCAGCCCCTCACCGCCTCCGACCCAGTCGACACGTGGCAGGTATACTCCCCGGATAGCAGTACCCTTTCCCAATATCAGAGCTGGTATCAGCAGGTGGCGGCCCTGTATCCCGATTTATTCTGACCACCCGAAAAACCTATAAAAAGGGACCGACGGCAGATGCATTGTGCATCCGCCGTCGGTCTATTCTCTTTCGTCTACCAACCGGGGCCGGAACCTCCGCAGCCGGCGGCTGCAGAGGAGGCTTTATCCCCAGAACTGGCGGGCCAGGTCCTGGGCCAGGCTCTCCACCACGCCGGGGGCATAGGGCAGGGGCAGTCCGGCATCCGAAAGGGTCTCGGCATACAGCTTGCTGCCGCCGGAGGCACACAGGGCGTGATACCGGGCCCAGCCGTCTGCGGGGTCGGCGTCGTAGGCAGCCTTCAGCTGCTGGGCGCAGACGATGGACAGGGCGTAGCTGATGACATACCGGGGGGACATATACAAGGCCATGTTGGTGAATAGGTCGCAGCCGGAGAGCACCTGCTGCCGCCAGGGCTCGTTGTTCCGGGCCCGGCCGAAGGACTTCTCAATGCGGTCGAACTCCTCTGCCCACTGGGCCAGAGAGGCGTCCGGATGCTCATACAGCCACGTCTCAAAGGTGTGGATGGAGCAGAAGGCGCACAGCTCCTTGATGAAGTCATAGCGGTGCTCCGTCAGGAACTGGGGAGCGTGGTCGCCGAAGAAATCCCAGGCGTAGGGCTGGGCCAGCAGCTCCATGGTCTTGGAGTGGACCTCCGCCAAATCGGGACTCAGCCCCACATAGTCCGCCAGCGGCTGGCTGCGGTAGGAGAGGTAGCCCTGAAGGCCGTGGCCCAGCTCATGGGTATAGACGGTGACGTCGGAGCCGGTGCCGTCGCAGTTGGCAAAGATGAAGGGCATCCGGTAGGGGGCGCCCAGCATATCGCAGAAGCCCATGCCGGAAATTTTATTGGGAGAGCCAGTCACGTCCAGCAGGTCGTGGCGGACCATCTCGTCGAAAAACTCCCCTGCCTCCGGGCTCAGGGCATGGTACATCCGGCGGGCGGCCTTGGGCAGCTCCTCCGCCGCCACGGGGACGGCGTTGCCCTCTGGGAACACCAGGGCCCGGTCATAGGGCAGCAGCGCCTCTACCCCCAGGCGCTGGCGCTGCTCCTCCTGGAGACGCAGATACAGGGGGGCGATGTGGGTCTGCACCTGGCGGCAGAATCCGTCCAGCTCCGCCCGGCCATAGCCCAGACGCTGCATGCAGAGATCGCCGTAGTCGGCAAAATTGTCAAAGCCGTTTTCACGGGCCAGCTGATTTCGTGCGTGGACCAGGTCCCGCAGCAGCTGCTCCAGGGCTTCGGCGTTTTCCAGCGCCGTCTGCTGCTGGGCCTCGTAGGCGGCCCGGCGGCGCTCCCGGTCGGTGCTGGCAAGCGCAAAGCGCAGCTGGCCGCCGCTGAGGGTCTCGCCCTGGACCTGATACCTGGCGGAGGCCGTCAGCTGCTGGTATTGGGCCGTCAGCCGGGAGATGCGGGCCTGCAGCTCCTTGCCGCCGGTGTGGAGCCGCTGATCCAGCGTCAGCAGGCGGCGCAGCTGGGGGCCGAAGGTCCCGTCCACCGCCGCAGCGTAGGGGCTCTCCGCAATGGCCATGGACAGGGACTGGGTATCCAGCGTCTCCAGCCGGGGCAGGGTCTCCTGCAGCTCCCGCTGGTAAAATTCGTCGGTGACGTCGTGGAAGGCCCGGATGGTGGCAATGCTCTGGCACAGGGCCACCTTCTGCTGCAGGGCGTCCCGCTGCCGGACCACGTCCAGCAGGTCCTCCGGGCAGGCAGCAGCCCTGGCCCGGCGGGTCAGGGCATCGTACCGGGTCTGAAGGGCCTCCACGTCCGGGCTGGTATAGGGAATATCAGAAAATTTCCAATTCTCGTTCATAGCGTCACTCCTTTGGATAGATGATGGACAGGGCCATGCGCTCCGGCCGGATATTGTCCCGGATAAAGTCCAGCAGATCCTGCTGGGTAATGGAATCGTACACCTCCGGGAAGCGGAAGGGATCGTATCCCTGGAAGCAGCCCTCGGCCGCCGTGGAGGCGATGGCCTCGAAGGAGTTCAGACTTTTGATGGATGCGCCGAAGCTGGCCCGGCGGATGCGCTGGACATAGGCCGGGTCCACCCCCTCCCGGACCACCCGGCGGGCTTCATCCAGAACGGCCTGCTGCACGGCCTCGGGATCGTTGCTGTCGCCGCCGCAGAACACATAGGCGGCTCCCGGCAGCAGGTCATAGGCGCTGTCGAAGGTGCCGTTGATCAGCCCCTGACTGTACAGCCGGGTGAACAGGGGGCTGGACTCTCCCATGAGCACGTCGCAGGCCAGGTCCCCCAGGATATCCAGGCGCATGCGCTCCTCTCCCTCCGGCACCGGCGGGCACTTGAAGCCCAGCAGGAAGGTGGGCATGGCCACCTCCATCCGGTCCTCTATGCGGGCCATATGAGGCGTCAGGTCCTCCTCCCGGCCATAGTCCCGGGGGATGGCGGGGCCACTCTCCCGGGGCAGAACCTCCCGGGCGGCCCGGAGAACCTCCTCCGGGTCCACGTCGCCCACCACCACCAGGCACATGTTGGCGGGGGTATAAAACGCCTTGTGGCAGTCGTACAGGGTCTGGGCCGTGATCCGGCGGATGCTCTCCACGGACCCGGCCACAGACTGCCGCACGGGGCTGTGACGGTACAGGGCCTGCATCATCTGGCGGTATACCTGCCACTCGGGGTTGTCCTCGATCATGCCGATCTCCTGGGCGATGATGCCCTGTTCCTTTTCCACGCTCTCGTCGGTGAAATACGGCACGGACACGAAGGACAGCAGGATCCGCAGATTTTCATAAAAATGCTCGGTGCAGTCGAAATAATAGGCGGTGACGGCGTTGCTGGTGAAGGCGTTGGGCTCGGCCCCGCCCTTGGCCAGCTCCTGCATGGCGCTGCCGTCCGCCGTGTCGAACATCTTGTGCTCCAGATAGTGGGCGATGCCGGCGGGGGTGTCCAGCCACCGGCCGTCCAGCCGGAAACGCATGTCCATGCCGCCGTAGCGGGTGGTGAAGAAGGCAAACCTCCGGGCATAGCCGGGCTTGGGCACCACGCACACAGGCAGGCCGTTGGGCAGAGTCTCCCACAGGACCTTTTCCCCGATGCGGGGATATACGGTGGTTTTCATCAGGCGTCCTCCTTTCCGTGCAGGAAGTATACGGTGTCCAGGGTCACGCTCTGGGCGGCGGCCTGAATGCGCTCCGGCGTCACCTGATCCAGCAGGCGCTGCATGGTTTCCGGATCCTCGCTCTGGCCGGTGGCGGCCTGCCCCAGGCAATAATTCTCCAGGGCGCCCTGAGAATCCGGCAGGGAGGCCAGGGCGCTGCGCATGGTGCTGCGGGCGCCCTCCAGCTCCCAGGGCTCCCAGTGCCCGTCCCGGACCTCCTGCAATTGGTGCAGAATTTCGTCCAGGGCCCGCTGATAGTCGGCGCTTTCAATGCCGGAGGACACCGTCAGGATGCCCTTGGACCGGACATAATTGCTGGAGGCGTAGTAGCACAGGGAGAGCTTTTCCCGGACGTTGAGAAACAGCTTGGAATTGCTGGTGCCGCCGAACAGAAGGTTGGCCAGAAGCATGGCGGGCACATCGTCGGTGCCGCAGCGGAAGCCCATGGAGAGCTTTCCCTGGGTCACATCCATGGCCTCGCGGATGACACGGGGCTGGGCCGGGGCGTCCACCCGGCGGGGCGGCTGCGGGTCCCGGGCCGCGCCCCGGGGCAGGGCGGCGAAGGCCTCCAGCAGTGCGTCCTCCACCCGGGTGATGGGAGCGCTGCCGCAGTAGAACAGCTCCAGCCGGGAGGCGGACATCATTCCCTGGCTGTAGACATGGAGCTTCTGGTTGTTGATGGCTGCGGCGGCAGTCTCGTCTCCCAGGCGGCTGACGCCGTAGGGCTCGTCCCGGCACATCTCCTGCAAAAGGCGCAGGTCCGCCCAGTCCCGCTTGTCGTTGCGGACGGAACGGATGCTGTCCAGCAGATTGGCCCGCTCACTGTCCACATACTCCGGCAGATACCGGCCGTTGCGGGTGACGGGGTCCAGCAGCAGCTCTCCCAGCAGGGCGGCGGTGGGCTCCAGCAGCTTTTCTCCCCGGGGGGCGAAGCTGTCGTCCATTACCGAGGCCACAAAGCCGATGCACTGGCATTCCGCCCTTTTGCGGATGGTTGGGTTGATCTGCGCGCCGTAGAGCTGGTCCATGGCGGCGGACAGCTGCTGGATATCCGGACAGCGCATGGTGCCCCGCTGGAGCACCAGCGGCAGCAGTGCGCCGCAGGACGCCGTCTCCCGGCGCAGGGGCGTGATGAACTGCGCGGAAAGGCAGCCGGTTTTGAACTTTTTGGCAGGCAGATAGGTGAGATATACCCGGTCCATGATCTCGCGGCGGGTCTTCTCCATATGCAGCACCTCCAGGATACATAGTGGGTATATTATACCGCATACCCGGACAAATGAAAAGGATTTTCATGCAGAATAAGGCCCCCGTCCAAAGCGGGGGCCTTGCTGTGCAAGGCGTCCCGGACTTTTGCGGCAAGCACCGCGCCGCCATTTGCGGGGCCCACCCCTTGCAATCCCCCGGGGAAACGTTTATAATGAACATATTGTTATTCCGACTCAAAAGCAAGGAGGCTTCTCATCATGATCCAAGTCAACGCCGTAGGCGACGCCTGCCCCATTCCGGTGGTCAAGACCCTGCAGGCTCTGAAGACTCTGGCCGGTCCCGGCACCGTGGAGACTCTGGTGGATAACCGCATCGCCGTGGAGAATCTGACCCGTCTGGCCCAGAGCAAGGGCTGCACCATCGAAACGGAGCAGCTAGCGGAAAACCGCTTCCGGGTCACCATCACCGCCCAGGCCGGAGCCCAGCTGCCCGATACCGCCGACGGCATCTGCACCGTTCCCTCCGAAAGGCCCGAGAACACCGTGGTGGTGATCTCCGCCGACCACATGGGCCAGGGAGACGACACCCTGGGCCGGGTGCTGCTGAAGGGCTTCCTGTTTGCCCTGACCCAGCAGGAGAAGCTGCCCCGCACCGTTCTGTTCTACAACGGCGGCGCTTTCGTCACCTGCGATGGCTCCGCGTCCCTGGAGGACCTGCACAAGCTGGAGGCGCTGGGGGTGGAGATCCTGACCTGCGGCACCTGTCTGAATCATTACGGCATCGCCGACAAGCTCCGGGTGGGTCAGGTGACCAATATGTACGTCATCGCCGAGAAGCAGATGAACGCCACCCTGGTGATCCGGCCTTGACCCGCCAACGGACTCCGGCCCTGGTGATCTCCTTCCAGGAGACGGCCCAGGCCCTGGCGGCGGAGGCCCTGTTCGGGCGGCTGTCTCTGCCGGGGCGCATCATCCCGCTGCCGTCCCGCATTTCCGCCGGGTGCGGCCTGGCCTGGAAGGCGGACCCCGGCGACGAAACCGTCCTGACGGCGGCGCTGGATGAAAACGGCATCGGCCACGGCCCCTGCTGCGTATTGGAGATGTTCTGATGACGGAGATTTATCTGGACAGTGCTGCCACGTCCCTGCACAAGCCGCCCCAGGTGGCCCAGGCGGTGGCAGAGGCCATCTGTAAGGCGGGAAACGCCGCTCGGGGCGCTCATGGGGCGTCCCTGTCCGCCCTGCGGACGGTGTATGATACCCGCTGCCTGGCGGCCCGGCTGCTGGGCTGCCCCCGGCCGGACCATGTGGTTTTTGCCGCCAACTCCACCATGGCTCTGAACATCGCCATCTGCGGCCTGCTGTCCCCGGGGGACCACGCCATTTCCACGGACCTGGAGCACAACTCGGTGCTCCGGCCCCTGTATGCCCTGCAGCGGCAGGGAATGGCCCTGAGCTTTGTCCCGGCGGACAAAAACGGGCAGGTTTCTTATGATGCTTTTGAAAGGCTGTTCCGGCCCAATACCCGGGCCGTGGTATGTACCCACGCCTCCAATGTCACCGGCGACGTGCTGGATATCCCCCGCATTGCCGCCATGGCCCACCGCCGCGGTGCGCTGCTGATCCTGGACGCGTCCCAGACGGCGGGAGCCATTCCCCTGGACATGACGGCCCTGGGGGCAGACGTGGTGTGCTTTACGGGCCACAAGAGCCTGCTGGGCCCCCAGGGCACCGGCGGCCTGTGTATCCGCCCGGGGGTGGAGGTCCGGCCCCTGCTGCGGGGCGGCAGCGGCGTTCACTCCTTCGACAGGGATCAGCCCGCCGCCTATCCCACCCGCCTGGAGGCCGGAACCCTGAACAGTCATGGCCTGGCGGGGCTTCACGCCGCTCTGGAATACCTGCTGACAGAGGGGGTGGAAAGCCTGTACGCCCGGGAGCACGGGCTGATGCTGCGGTTTTACCGGGGCGTCCGGGAGCTTCCCGGCGTCCGGGTGTATGGCGACTTTTCCGCCCCTTGCCGGGCGGCCATCGTGTCCCTGAACATCCGGGACCTGGATTCCGGCGAGGTGTCTGATGCGCTTTTGCAGGGCTGGGGCATTGCCACCCGCCCCGGCGCCCACTGCGCGCCCCGGCTCCACCAGGCTCTGGGCACCCGGGAGCAGGGTGCGGTGCGCTTTAGCTTTTCCCCCTTCAACACGGAGGAGGAGATCGACGCCGCCGTGGCCGCCGTGGCCCAGCTGGCCCGGTGATATGCAGGTCTGTCAAACAGATTGGTGGGAAGGTATTGCTCTGCGCTTGTTTCTTTACCGAATCTACACTGGAGAAATGCTATGATGTAAGCACACAGTAAGAAAGAGGAGCTCCGTGGAAAACGACAGCAGCGACGATAACGGTTAACCGCTCTTATATGACCTGTTCATATGCGGCATACCTGCGCCCTTTACTGCGGTATCGGGTATGGGTGTGTCTTTTTTGCGTGAACAGAAGGCGGGAGAATGTTATGTGTTCAGCGCTGGAGCCGGCTTACTTTGTACCGGAAACTGTGAAAGCCGATGTTCTATTTCAGAACATGAAGCAGACGCATACGACATTTACTTTACGGTCTCCGAGCTGAGTGCGTACAGGGTATCCTTCATCACAGTCAGGCAATGCCGCGTCTGTTTGGCCTGCGCACAGTAAAGCGATTACGCGATTCAAAAGGAGTGAGGATAATGACGGAAGAAATGCCTTGCAGAAAGCGCCGCCTTTCGTCTTTTCAAATTATCATATTAGGCTTTGCCGGGGTCATTCTGCTGGGTGCGCTGCTGCTGATGCTGCCGCTCTCCACAACAGCCGGGTGCGTAACGCCATTTCATGAAGCGCTTTTCACCGCGACCTCCGCTGTTTGTGTAACGGGGCTTGTGGTGCAGGACACCGGCAGCTATTGGTCGGGCTTTGGTCAGACGGTGATCCTGACGCTGATTCAGATAGGCGGGCTTGGTGTTGTCACCGTGGCGGCATCGGTTGCGCTGCTGTCCGGGCGAAGGATCTCTCTGATGCAGCGCAGCACCATGCAGGACGCCATTTCAGCACCGAAGGTCGGAGGGATCGTCCGGCTGACCCGGTTCATCCTGCGGGGAACATTTCTGATCGAACTGGTCGGCGCACTCGTCATGCTGCCGGTGTTTTGCCGGGACTACGGATGGCACGGGATCTGGATGGCGGTGTTTCATTCCGTCTCCGCCTTTTGCAACGCCGGGTTTGACATTCTGGGAACGAACAATAACTTGTATCCGTCCCTTACCGGTTATGTCCAAAATCCGGTAATCAATATCACGATCATGCTGCTGATCATAACCGGCGGCATCGGATTCCTGACATGGGATGACATTTGCGAAAACAAGCTGCACTTCCACCATTATCGAATGCAGAGCAAGGTGATTCTTGTCACGACACTCACGTTGATCGTCCTTCCGGCGCTGTTTTTCTTCTTTGCGGATTTTGATGCCCTTCCCCTCGGAGAGCGGATTCAGGCAGCCCTGTTCCAATCGGTCACGCCGAGAACGGCGGGCTTCAACACCGTCGATCTGCCCGCCATGTCCAGCGCATCTCTGAGCGTGATGATTCTTCTGATGCTCATTGGCGGTTCTCCCGGGTCCACGGCAGGCGGCATGAAAACCACCACGCTGGCAGTCCTGCTTGCCAATGCTGCCGCGACCTTCCGCCAGCGGGACAGCGCCCAACTCTTTGGGCGCAGAGTCGATTGCGGCGCCGTCAAAACCGCCGCGACCATCCTGACGATGTATCTTGCCCTGTTCTTTGGCGGAGGCGTTTTTATCAGCGTATACGAGAATCTTCCGCTGTCCTCCTGCCTGTATGAAGCAGCGTCGGCGGTAGGCACGGTGGGACTGACATTGGGTATTACGCCGCAGCTGCATATTCCCTCGCAAATGGTATTGATCG
>OLNZ01000104.1_pt1 | contig 95115 bp, 95 predicted proteins | sample 1672981 | NCBI WGS metagenome assembly OLNZ01 (sample SAMEA3136743, study PRJEB25190) | human gut metagenome | biome: human gut; feature: human-associated habitat; material: faeces | place: Austria | collected 2013 | reverse complement strand
GTTAAAAGCTTAAGAGCTTCAAAAAAGTCATCTTTTAAAGAAGGATATTTATTTTTTAACTTCTTTTTCATACTTTCAAAATCCTGAAAATTAAATATATAATCGTGAAATTCTATCAACAATGCGACATCTGCATCAAAATCCCTGTTAATAGTATCTGTCAAATATAAATATGTACTTACATTAGGATGCCCAATAAAGTGACTAAAACCTTCTTCATCTGTTGTCTTACAGAATGGTTTTCCCAAATCATGATATATAGCCGCTTTACAAGCTTTGTCGTTTTCTTTACAATAATCAGCTGTTCTTAATATATGCTTTCCTAAGTTTTCTGAATGATGTCTATTATGCTGGTCATAGTCTATTAAAAGAGCAATTTTATCTCTTTCAAATCCTCGCCTTTTTGATTCAGTCCATACATATTTTATATCATCATAATTATACTCATATAAAGTGGGAATTTGAAAAGATCTTATCATTTGCATTAATTTATCTTCTGGAAGATGTCTTTCTTTTCTTGTCTTATTTCTATATAAAAGAGTTTTAACAGAACAAACGCATACTATAACTTTAATATATTTAAAATATTTTTGCATTTCTTGTGCCAATGTCACACGTCTGCCTCTGTTAATATTAGTTGCATTATAAATAACATTTTTGTTTTCTTTACCAGCATTTCTTGTTCTCCTGTTCATTTCTTCAAAAACTTCTTTGTTATGGGTTTGATCTTCATATCCATATAACTCTACTCGTAAATTATCACTACTTAATATTAAAGCATTATCAATATTATTCTTTATAAAAAAATCTTTACCTGAAGCTGGTAAACCAACCATTATTGTAAGCGTATTATTCATAGTATCACCCTTTTTCTTTTTTTATTTTATCTATTATTATTATTATAAAAAAAGAACCTGATAATTGTCAAGTTCTTTTGATATTTTTATCTTTAATTTTTTATCCCCTTGTAGAGCATTTACTTTTGCTATACTCTATTACTTTACCATTTTCTCCAACTACCCAATATTTGTAAGAGCTCTCAGCACTTACCCAGCCGCTGGAGCTATGATAACCGTCATAACAAAAAACTTTTTTTCTAGGTGTATCATAATTCATTGTACAACCTAATATTAGAAAAAGTGTCAATATTAAGATAATAACCCTAATTAGCATTGATTTTTCAATACTTATATTTATTTTTCCTCGATTAGAGGAGGGATATTTGTCATCTTTTCTTTTCATTCTTTCTTTTCTCATAAAAATCTATCCTCCTTGCAGGATAAATTAAAGATAAAAACTCACCATCCGAATTCCATCCAATGCTTACTAAACAAGTCCATAGATTCTTGAACTTTTTTTAAATTATCTTTGACTGTTTCTACGTTACTGGTATCCCAATCAAATATATGACGGTAAAGTTCAAAGCCTTCTAAGATTTTATCTATGATGGTAAAGTCATAGACAATCATTTTACTTGCTTCTTCTTTAAACATTTTTAAGCGAGGAATTATAAATTCAATAAAAGATAAATCTAAATTCCAACACTCTTCACTCACAGGATTGGCATAAAAATGATTTGGTTTTTTCATATGTCTATCATACTTATCTCCAAATATTTTTCTAATCAATCTTAGCATTTCTGCTCACCTCCTTATGAGGCAGAACCCTTATGGTCTTCTTGTGAATATTCTACCAATTTACCATTCTTCAAACGAACATACTTAGAAATTATATCTCTATAATTTATTACAAAACCTTCTACAGGTCTATTGGTTTTTTCTGTATATTCCTTATAGATATTATCAAGCATTTCTTTATTTGGTAAAGTTTGTATTTCACAAACAGTTGGAACTATTCCAAGAAATGAAGGAAAAATCTGATCAATGAAAGGGTATATAAATAAGTCGTGATTGTATTTAAAATTGCACAACTCAAAATTCTCATTTATATTTGCTTTTGCAAACATATACCATTTTTTATCAAATGTTCCTTCTGGATATTTAGTAGATCCCATTCCCATCCACTCGCCACATAGAGCAGAATTGTCATGAAGGTTCTCTTTTAGTTGATTTCCGTTATCTTTTAAAAACTGATATAATCCTTTATACATTATATCTCTATACTCATCAATTTCAGAAAGAGAAATTATAGTTTTTCTTTGGGCAAACCATAATTCTCCATCTTTTTTAAAGAAAACTAAATTTGAACCGTCCATTTTTTCTGTTAAATAGATACGGTCTCCTCTTTCACTAATTCTCTCTGTTTTTGGATATATACTCTTTTTAATCATAATTTTTTCTCCTTTCATTATTATAATATTATTATAAAACTTTTTACTATCAAAAGTCAAGTGTTTTTAGTCATTAATTGGTTCATCATCGATCACGACCATATTTACCTTATGTGTCAAGATAGTGCAAGAATCTAAATAAGTTACATCACCGCCAGGACGTGTAAATAGTGTTTCATTATCTGGTTCTAAATGATAACATTCACGGATAGTATCTGCGTCAATATGACCAAGATAAATATGTTTTCCTGTGTCATTTCTTAAGAAAGCTGCGTCTTTAGGTTTTGCCCAATGACAGTCTTTCCATCCTTGTAATGGAGTTCTCCAATTACCATGAGTGCAATCTATCATACCGTGAGTAATAATAGAATTTTTTAATTCTAAAAAGTCTGGTAAAGATTTAAGCCAAGGTAGTAAGTCAGGAAATTCTTCGTTAATTTCTTTTGATGTGTCTTTAATAAATAATTCCCATTCCTTGTTCCAATCTTGATCACTCATCTTTCTTTGTTCATCTGAACTATACTTTAAATTAATCATTGTGTCCCAACCCATTGTGCGATGTGAAAAATCATCTATAGTAGCACTTAATCCATTTCTGCGATAATTGAAAAAACATAAGTATGGGTTATTACATTCTAAGAAATCTATTAACATAAAATGATGATTCCCTGTAAGAACAATGGCTTTTTTCTTGTCAGTTAATTCTTTTAAATAATTATATAGAGCAACAGATTCTTGTCCTCTATCAAAGATATCTCCAGCAACTACTAGAATATGATCATCATTTTTCTCATCAAAGCCACTATCATTAATAGCATTAATTAACGCAGCATAATCACTATGAATATCAGAACATAAAAAATACTTTTTCATAACTTTTTCTCCTTTCTCACTTTTCTAAAAATATTTTATAATAAAAAGGTCTCAAAAGTCAAGTCCTTTTAAAATTAAAATGACACCCAGTTTTTGTTTTATTCTGTTAGAACTCTGGTGACTAAAACTAACATATCGGATAGCGACTCCGAAACCCCTTTTAGTACCGTGCCCATCACTCGTAGTGCCATAGAGATTTTATTCTAAATGACCGCACGTCTTTCTACGAGCTTAGAAACTTTAAGTTTCATATATATTATATAATAACAAATTATTTCTGTAAAGACTTGTATTTTTGTTTTTAAAAAAATTATTATTATAATAATGAAAAGAAAAAGAAAAAGAAAGTATGCAAAGAAAAAAGAATATATTATATAATATAATGTATATTAAATATATAAATAATGTCGCTCATTCCATTTCGCTCCATTATTTATTATAATATAATTATATTACAATTTTTATTTCTGTAAAGTTTTCTAAAAGACTTGACTTTTTCAAGTAACATATCTTATAATTTTATCAAAAGGAGTGATTATATGAATTATAATGTAATGTTTTTAAATATTTTTTCTTATACTGACGGAGAAACAGATAATACATTTATATCACCAGTTGCATTTGATCCAAGAAAAACATATACAAGACAAAAATTAATAAAAGCATTTGAAGATATCGCAAAAGAACATTTCCAAACTTATGGTAATTGGTTCGATACAGATAATTTAGTTTTTAATGAGAATACTGAGCAACAAAATCGCTGGCGAAATGAAGATATCTATTATTTTAATAAAAATAATTTAAAAGTGATAAAACGATGTTATGTAAGTAATGAAAATAATGATGATTGTTTTCTATATCGAATAATGGAAATAACGCCTTTAAATATAAAAGATGACGGCTCTGAACTAAATGTATTTGCAGGATTACGAAAAGATAATAGAATTGGTAATAAATGCCTTGGTTATGGTTCAAATAGAATAGAAAGTGCATTCAAAGTAAAAGATTATTTATGGGCGATTAGATATACTACAGTACCTTCCTATGAAACGGATTGCAGAGATGAGATATCAGATACTATTAGAACTGTATCTAAAAGTCTTATTGCACTATTGTTTGAGGAAAAAAACAATTTTAAAGAAGAAGCTGCAAAATTTGCTTGTTCTGTCTATCCAAACTATAATCTTGATGAAAGACATTCTTGGCTTAGAGAAGATTTTCGCCTAAGAATAATGAATTTAGAAAAAGTAATAAGAAATAAAGATGAAGTTTCAAATCTTATAAGATATTCTAATTTTTCTTCAGTAGAAGATGATGATGGTTTTTATTTTTCTAGCAGTTTAATAAAAATTCCTATTATAAGCTCCTATTTAGAAGAAACGGGAGATGAGCAAAGATGTGGGGAACAATAGAAGGAAAAAAAATAAAAGAGATTAAGGAAAGTTTTTGTTTAGGAGAAGCCTGTCTTATATTTGAATATGACAAAGACACAGAACGAACAGTAGCTTTTAAAACTGCTGCTGATTTAAGAAAAACACAAACTTTCTTAAATACGAATAATAAAAATTTTGTAGTTGAAGTGATTGGCAATGAGCTTCATGTAAAAACGACAGAAAACATTTTGATATTGAATGTAGCAAATGAAACGCATGCACTTAGACTAAAAGAAGTAATAGAAAATATCAAAAAATAGAGTTATCAAAAACTCTTTTTTTATTGTATAATTTTATAAGAAAAGGAGAATGATAAAGAATGAGCGTTGTAATTAGTGCTAAATATAAAGACGGCATAGCAATTATAGCTGATAAGCAAGTAACTTGCGGAACAACAAAATCAAATAATGGAAATAAATTACAATATTTTAAATATTCAAATTCTGCTATTGGAGTTGTTGGATATTTGAGAGATTGTAATATAATAAGAACAATAGAAGAGATATTGCCTTATAAAGATATTTTAGACAAGGTTTTAATAAATGATTTATATGTAATAAGAACGATTATACCTGTAATATATCATTCTTTACAACAAAACAAAAGAATAACTGTGACGAACGGAATAGAGAGTATGGATAGTGTAATGTTATATTGCACTAAAGACAAGATGTTTGAAATAGGACAAGATTTTTCTGTTTTAGAAATAGATGATTATTATTATGCGATAGGTTGTGGTGATGATAAGGCTTCTGGATTTTTATCTTCAGTTGGAGATACAAGTGATTTAACAAAGGAGGAAATTACAAAAATACTTCAAGAAGCGGTAAAAAAGGGCTGTGAAAAAGATGTTTATATAAATGACTATACCGATATAATATTTTTGGAAAATAATAAATAATGAGTAATTTTATACAAACGGCAATTCAATGTCCAGAATGTGGAACCATAACATATATAAATAGAAAAAAATCTTTAAAGAAAAAAATCGGGCACTTAAAAAAACTTTATTGCTATAAGTGCATGAAAGAAGTAAATCAAGTGGAAGTCGGAGACCCTACTCTTTATTATATTGACAAAACAACTAATTTAATTCCGATAAATAAAAATAAGGACAGAGTGGTGTGTAAAGAAAAAGAACTTAATGATTAAAAAAGACTTGACTTTTTATAGAAAAAAATTATATAATTTTTTTATAAAGAAAAAGTAAAATAGATTGGAGAGTGAGGACATGGCTAAAATTCGTAAGTTAAAAAAAGGCGAGTGTAAAGATATTGTAGAAGTAACTATTCAATTTGAGAATTGTGAATGCTATACTTTTACGAGAGAAGAAATTAGTAATATATTTTTACATAATATTGTTAGACATATTAGTATTTGTGCTAATGCTGTAATTGATGACAATGAAGCACAAGATATATGGTTTGTACTACCTTATGAAATAGCAAATAGAAAACAAAAAGTCTTTGGTTTTGGAGAAGAAGAAAGCTTAATCCAGAGGCTGGGGTTAGATAAAAAGAAACCAATCAGAGACATTACTCATTTTTATCTTAAATATAATACAGGAGAGGAAGAATCTGTTTCTTGTGTATGGGAGGGTGATGGAAATTTTGATAATCCAGCACAAAAAGCAGAGATAATAGAAGATAGAACTGACAAATATGTTACAATTTCTATTAGTAAAGATAATTTATAAATAAGAAAGGAGGAAAGAGATGAAAAGATATGTAATTTCTGATACACATTTTAATCACTCAAGAATTCTTGAATATTGTCAAAGACCTTTTGATAATGTAGAACAAATGAATGAAGTTATTATAAATAATTGGAACAAAGTAATAAATGAAGATGATATCGTATATGTACTTGGTGATTTTTGCTTTGGTAACAAAACAATGTTGAAAGAAATTGTTTCAAATCTTAAAGGTAGGAAAATTTTGATTTGTGGAAATCACGACAATTTAACCAAAAACGCTTATTATGAAGCTGGATTTGAAACAGTAACAAAAAGTCCAATCATAGTAGATAGTGACTTTATTCTTAGCCATCATCCAATTCAAGGAGATCTTGGAAAATTCTATAATATTCATGGTCACAGACATAAGCTTCCAAGTGAAGCCCAGTTTAGTCCAAGACATTTTGATATTGGTGTAGATGATCACAATTTCTTTCCTCACGAATTAGAAAAAGTTGAAAAAACATTGAGAAAAGGAGAGAGGAAAACATGTCGTACAAACATGATGAGAATGAAACGAAAAAAATCGTTAAAAGAATTATTATTGGAGTTGTTTCGTTAATAGTTTTTATTACATTACTTTGTAGTTTCACTACTATACGTTCTGGAGAAATAGGAGTAAAAAGTAGATTTGGTAAAATTACAGGACAAACAACCGCAGAAGGAATTGTATTTAAAATTCCCTATATAGAAAAAATTACAAAAGTAAATATGAAGGTTCAAAAAGCTGAAATAGACAGCACTGCGGCAACGAAAGATTTACAGGATGTGTCTATGCGTTTTGCCATAAACTATCGTTTAAATCCAGAAAATGTTGTGGAATTATATAAAAAAGTTGGAGCGAATTACGCCGAAATAATTTTAAATCCAGCTGTACAAGAGGCATTAAAAAATGCTACAAGTGCTTATACAGCAGAAGAATTAGTAACAAGACGAAGTGAAGTATCTAAACAAATAATCGAAGACTTGAACGCTAAGGTTGAAAAATACGGAATCGTAATTTCAGAACTAAATATTATTAACTTAAATTTTAGTGAAGCATATAATAATGCAATAGAGGCAAAACAAATAGCAGAGCAAGAAGTTAAAAAAGCTCAACAAGAATTAGAAAAAACAAAAGTTGAAGCAGAGAAAAAAATAACAGAAGCAAAAGCTGAAGCTGAGTCTTTAAAATTACAAAAGCAAGAAATAACAGATCAATTATTGGAACTAAGAAGAATTGAGGCTCAACTAAAAGCTATTGAAAAGTGGGATGGAAAAACTCCTTCTACTGTTATTGGTGATAGTATTCCGTTTATAAACATAAAATAACAAAAAGACTACACAAAAAGTAGTCTTTTTTTATATAATATAAATGTAAAATGTTTACAGAAATAATTTTAAGTGTTATACTTAATTTATACAAAAAAGAATGGAGGAAATAAAAATATGGAAGAAGAAAAATATACAACAGCACCTATGGATACTGAGGTTGAGGTTTCATTAGATAAAGCAGATCAATATGAAGAAGCACAAAAAGAGAAACCTAAAGTTGATTTGACAGAAGAAGAAGCTAAAGTAGCTGCTGAAAATGTTTCAAAGTTAATAGATGTGTTGGATCGATATAAACCTATAAGTCAAAGAAGAAAAGAAAAATTTGATAAAATAAAAAAAGAATTAGATGAGCTTCCAGAAGGACATTATAAAAAGAAACAGTTGAGTTTCAAATTATTAGAATTAAGTAAAAAAATAAGCCCAAAAGTATTTTGGGATTCAAAAACAAAAGGAACATACAGGAAAAATAGCGAGTAGTTTATAGCCTATAATAAAACTCATTTTATGAAAATAAGGACTGGCGACCTTATCTCACTTGAATAATAAGAGAGCGAAAAAATTATTATTTATTTGCCCAAGTAGGCAGGAGTGATTTATATGTTTTATGATTTATTTTTTGATAAAGACTTTGCTAAGGTAAATAGAGCAATTAGAGATAGTCATCCTTACCAAATTTTAAAAGATGATGGAAAAGATGTCATTATTCTTAATGCTCTTGGAATTGCCGAAGAAGATATAAAAGTTGAAGTAAAGCAAAGTACTTATGACGACAGAACTAATTATTTATATATTACAGGAGAAACTGATAATGAAATAACTGGAACTAAATACAGTATTTCAAATCGTTTTACCTTAAATAGATTAAAAGTAAAAGAAATTAAATACGAATGTAAAGACGGTCTTTTATATGTAGATGTTTTTTATAAAACAGAACCTGTAAAAGAAATACCAATCTCAAAGAAATAAGAGAACGATATAGTATTTAAAAAAAATCGCTCTCTTATTTTTATTTAAAAGAGATTACAAAAACTGTTTTTAAATTATATAATTATATTGTTAAAAAGAAAGATTATATAAAGAGAGGTAGTCAGAAAGATTAGTATTACAGACTAGTCTATGGTTGGTTTTATATAATCGATAGGGGATTCTTTGGCTTATATAAAAAGTTTCTCCAGACAAGAATATAGAGCCTGTGGTAAGCTCATTGATGAATGAAATCATCGTGGTATCAGTTCGAATCTGATTGAAGGTAGTCAAAAAAGTCCACTTACTATCCGCAATATAGTCTGTGGCACTAAAGAGAAAAAACCTTATGGTTTTTATATAAATAGGAGGAAATAAATGGAAAAACAAGATCTTGTTCAAACTTGTAAAGATTGTGGTAAAGAATTTACTATCACTGCATCAGAGCAAGAATTTTACGAAAGTAAAGAATTAGCATTACCAAAGAGATGTGCTGATTGTAGAAAAGCTCGTAAAATGCAAACTCAAGATGAAGCTAAAATTCAAAAACAAGAAAAACCAAAACAATCATTAGAAGAAATGATGCGTTCAGCTGGAATATGCTAATCAGTCATTAAAAAATAGCTGGTAAAATTTACAAAAAATACTTGTTTTTTACTAGCTTTTTATTTTATAATTTTTATGAAAAGAAGTGATAATATGAAAGAAAATCTGACTTCAATAATGAATGAATTAAAAATTGGTCAAGTTATAAAATCTCAGGATGGAAGAGAATTTGTCTTTATAGAGCCGAAACGAACTCGAGCAGTTGTTGAGGATAGAAAAAGCCATAAGAGATATATTTTAAAAGGTGTAGTGGAGATAACCGATGAAATAGATCAGGAAGTTGTTGATAAATTAGAAGAAAAAGCAATACAAGACTTTATGAATGAGCGTAAAGTTAGGAAAATGAAAAAGAATCAACATTTCATTGGAATAGATGATAAGGAATATAGTTTTATCAAATTTAATAGAACTAAATTCGTATTTAAAGACACTAATTCCAGTAAAACTTATACTGCTTCTCCAGAATTTGTAAAAAATATCTTGGAAAAAATACAATAAATACTTGACTTTTTATAGATAAACATAATAAAATATAAATGTAAATAAGAAAAGGAGGAATTTTGTTATGGTAGATGTTTATGTTGCTCTAAAACAATTTGCTACAGGATTGGACAAGGAAGATTTACTAAAGGTAATCGCTGCTTGGTATGCAGAATATGAATATGGTGTAGAAGTAGAGGAGGATGATCTTGCTGATGTAATAGATTACATTGATATAAATGAAGATATCTTACTTTCTATTGAAAATACATTAGCAAATATTGACAGACAATTCGGTGAAGAAGAAGATTATGAAGATGACGACTACGATGAAGATTATGACGAAGATTATGATGACGATGATGATTATGATGATGAAAATGATGATATAGATGCTGAAACAGCTCATCTAATGGAGATAAATCGTAGAAAAAATGAAGAAGCTCTAGGACTATAATGTCTTATAGTTCTTTTTATGAGAAAAAATTATCAAAAAAACTTGATTTTTTCTTGTAAAAAGATTTATAATATATTTATAAGAAAAAAGGAGAATGATAGAATGAATGACTTATCTAAAAAAGCAATAATTATTTTAGACATTTTAAAACGATTAAATGCAAATGATGAAGAACATAAAACTCATATTTATGAGATCTTAGATAAATTAGAAGAAGTTGATTTAAAGGAAATTCTTCCAAACGAGGAAGATTATGAATTAGATTGCATTGCTTGTGAAATGACACAAAAAAGTGTATCTACTACATTAGCATCATTAGTTCGTAAGGGATATGTAAAAAAGACTGGAGTTAATGGAGTTAAAGTAGGAAATGAAATGAGAAACATTAGAAGTTATTATTTAACAAATAAATAATAAATTTCTATTTGTTATATATTTTCAGCCAAAATAGTTTTTGTTAAAGTAATAAACGACTATAAAGGTGCCTGCATTTTTGTGGGTCTGTACGAATGAAATAACTTAACTATTAGTCGGTTAGTAAACCAAACCAGTTAAACTACTGGAAATAAGGTTATTGGAGAATGAGAATAGAAGCTAAGGCATAGTAAATCTTTTTTGATTAAGAGGATTTCGTTTATAGATTCTTGTCGTTTAATGCAAGACACGATTATTCGGATGTCGAGTATGTGAATCTCGTCCGCTCATTCTCCTATGTTTTATTAAAAAAAAGAAGAAAGGACTGAGTGCATGACATATACTTTTCGTATAAAAAACAAGAGATGGACAATTAAGTCTGCACATCAAGGCGATGAACACTTAATAATGAATGGGGAGCCATGTATAGCTCAACTTTATAAACAATTAAGAATTATTTATTTTGATGATGGATTATTAGATGATTATGAGGAAATGAGAGAAACATTGGTTCATGAATTAGTTCACGCATTTATTATGACATATGCTATAAGCAATAAGCAATTCAGAGATGAAGAATTTATTTGTGAATTCATAGCAGTCTATGGAGAAGAAATACAGAAGTTAGCAAATGAGCTAATGAAAGTATTATATGAAAATGAAGAAAATTAAGATTTTATCTTAACAAAAAGCTCTTTGATAATATATAATATATTTAGATAAATAAAGAGATTTCTTATGCGTAAGTAGGTTCGCCGAACACTCGTAGATGACATCTGGCTAAGACTATATTGATTATATGGTTGATTTCTTAGGCATCCAGCTGAGCTGAAGAATCCTAAGAAAACGCAATATGATGTGGAATAAGTTAATGCAAACTCTTAGTATATTGGTAGTCAATCCAATTTCGTTTCTTTATTTGTCTAAATATGTTATATATTATCAGTTAAATGATTACAAGATATAGATCACGAGATTTTCAACTCGAAGGGGGCAGTACCCAACGTAATGGAGCTTAGGCGTGTTTGCTCGTTAAAATACACGACAGTATTTTCTTATTTAAGAATACTGAAAACTCAACTATGGAGTCCAGAAAAAACATAGTAGGGAGCTCTATAATCCCCTTTGGTGCGAAACCGACGGTCGAGTAATTATAGCGTTCTGGTATAATAGTTAGTTCTATTCTCGTAGGACGTGCAATTCGTCACCAGATAGTACCTTACGATAACAGGTACTGTTTTTTTACAAAATTATAATTTTTTGGTATAATAAATACAAGAGGTGAGAAAAATGCTTCAAGTAGTTTATTTACCAGGGCAAAATATTGAAATAGAAAAATTTATAACAATATCCTCTATGGACGAGTTATTAGATTTTATTAAGTTCAATAAAATTAAATTATTAAGTATTCCTGCTACAAATGATGCCTTAGATGTGCTTGATTGTATCATAGAAAATGAGTTAAAAATTGAAACAATTCATCTTCAACAAAGTAATGATTTATTATCAAGATTAAAGATATTCTTTTATATGGCAAAAGCTTATACAGAAAATGGCATAAAAAGAAACATCATACTAAAGCATGAGTATTTAGATAATTTTTTAGAAAAAAATAAGAAAAAAGACTAAACAAGAACCGCATATCTATTATATAATTATATTGTAAAAAAGGAAAAGGAGGTTTCCGATGAAAGATAGAATGATTGTATTAGTTTTTAGAGTACCTAAGAACACAGTTAATTTAAACATTGGGGAACACGTTGAGCTAGAATATGATTCTGTAAAAGAACATTACTGCTTAAATACTGAATTTGCAAGAGTAAGCAATCAACTATTTACTCCGAATTCTGATGATGTAAAAAGTTTATTGGAATTTGTAGCAAAAAAAGATGGAAGAATTGTTTACATCTGGGATAACGAACGTAATATCTATTTAGATAATACTATCGTTGAAGTAAAAGCAGCTAATGGAGAATATATTATTGTAGCTCCGTCAGAAGAAAGTCAATATCTAATTGGTGAAAGCATAGATCAAGAGCCTTCGATAGAAGAACTTTTAAAAGGTCTACTTGGTGATACTGAAAACGATATGACTTGTGAGAAATGTTGCGACACTGAAAGAAAGTGTGCAGTAGCAGAAGAGAATAAAGAAGAGAAAAAAGTAAAGGAGGAAACAAATATGTTTTCAAATCTAGGTTCTAGTTTTGGGAAAATTGGTTCAGACCAATTCAGATTATCTATTAACGGATTAGCAGTAAAAGGAAAGGATGGCAAATATATTACATTCAATCCAGAAACTAGAGAGTTAGTAGAAGTTACAACAGGTTTCTTTGATGATATGAAAGATTTATTATTCTTAATGCCAACAACTGAATTAGAAGTTGGAGATATTATTCTTCATCAAAACAAACCTTATTACATTACAGTATCAAAAGATAATGTAGTAAAAGGTATCGATTTTGAGGACGCAATTGAAAGTACTTTAGTACCAAAAACAAATGTATTTGGAATGAAATATTACACTAAGGTATTTAATTGCTTAGGAACAAACAACATTTTAGGTACTGATATCGCTTCAAATCCTATGATGGCTTATGCGTTAATGGGTGGAAAAGACTTTGATCTATCTAAAATTATGATGTTCCAAGCTTTATCAGGACAAGGAAAAGGTATCGCTGATTTCAGTGAAAATCCTATTATGTTAATGGCATTGATGAGTAACGAAAACGGAAAAAATGATCTAAGTGATTTTGCTAAAATGCAAATTTTAAGTGGATTATCTAATAAGAAAAAAACTACAAAAGAAACTAAAAAAGAAAACTAATTATTAGTTTCTTTTTATAGGATAACCTAATCTTTAAGTTATTCTATAAAAGGAAATTAAAGGAGGTTATTTAAGTGGCAAAAGTAAAAACTAAGCAAATTAACTTTACACTTCTTTATGGAGTCGTTTATAAAAAGAAGAAAAATACTCTCTATATTGACTATGGATTAGGTAAAATAAAAGTATTACTAGATGAAATGGACGACATTGATCAAATAGAAGTTGGGTATACAATAAGCATATCTGGTTTTATTAAAATGGGTTGGATTAAAACGTATTTAGTTGCTCAGCAAATTAGTATTTTTGATAAGAAACCTCATTATATCAATCTAGGAGAATAATACATGGACAAGAACACTAAGAAAGTTATAATAGGAATGACCGTCATTGTATTTATTATGCTTATTACTTCAATTTCTTATGGAATTACTAGCAAGAAACAAAAAGATAGAATATCTGAATTAGAAAAAACAGTTAAGGCACAAGAAGTTTTATTAAAAGAACAGGACGTTATGTTGGATGAACAAAGTATTATTCTAATAGATACTACAGCTTCCCTTAAAGAGAAAGAACAAGAGCTAAATACCTGTCAAGAAAACTTAAAAAAAAACTAAATAAAACATCTAGTTATCGATTAACAAGCTATTACCCTGCAGAAACTTCAAATCATACAGGAAGTGGTTTAGAAACGAAAGATTTTCAAGTCAATGAAAAAGGTTGGTATACCTATCAGGGAAAACTAGTGTTAGCTGGAGCTACTGTATATCTAAAAAGTCGTTATGGAGAAAAGATTGGCAAACATTATTTCCGTTATTATGACAACGTGCTTGTAGAAATTGATGGAATTCAATATGAAGGTGTAATTTTAGACAGCTGTGGAGCATGCTCCTATGTTCAAGAAAATAGACTTGATTTATTCGTAAGAGATAAAGACTCAGTCATTGATAGAGGATATAAAGGAAAGAATATGATTAAGGTGGTATATAAATGAAAAAATTAATTATAGCAAGTATAGAAACTGATGGGCATTCTGGAACTAGTGTTTTTTTGACAACTAATGAAAAATCTTATAATGAAGCCATTCGTAGTTTATTATATTATGAAGATGAGCTAATCTACCATTTTTCTCATGAGAATAAAATAGATGACAATATCATAGAACAATGGTATGATGGAGATCTTGGCGAAATGAGTATAATGGTTAAGACTTTTAATACAATAAAAGAAATAGAGAATAAGGAGTTCTATACTAGAACAGGTTAGCTAGCAAAACAGAAAAAGATTGCTAGCTTTTTTTATTTTTTAATCTTGATTTTTTATAGAAAAAAGATTTATAATTATATTATAAAGAAAAAGGTGATAAAAATGAAAAAAAATATAGGTGATGATTATATTATATGTCCCTTTTGTGGAACGCCACAAGACAGATATACGCTTTATAAATATGATTGCATATGTATGGATTGTGGAGGATTTATAGACATGGATGATTATGACTATGGAGAAGATTATCCCTGGGGAAGTTCAAATTGGGATGATTATGATTATGAAAAAGACGACATGTATATAGAATATATGAAAAGACATTATGGTAATCAAGAAAGGAAGGGGAAAGATATGGAAAATACAAAATCTGACTTAATAGATAAAGATGATGAACAAATTAGCACTTTTGTATTAAGGTTTATTACATCTGCTGACTATGAAACAATAAAGAAAAGTTTTGAAACATTAGATGCCAGTATAGAATTTATGTCATTAGTTGGACAAGAAGGTCCAATATCAAAGTTTTTAAAAACTGCAAGTGGGCAAAAACTAACAAAAGGTTTAGACATTAAATCAGATATTGATGAATATGTTGTTCAAGCGTCTTTTATCTTTGGAGATGACGGTGAATCTAAAAAAACCTTAATTTCAACTTTGTGTAAGGCATTTCCTTTGTTTATTGTTAGAGAAGAAGATAGTTCTTATATAATGGCAAATAACAAAGGTTTGGCAAAAGGTTTTGTCGAATTGTGTAATGAAGATGAAATAGAAATATTAAGTATGTTCTTAACAGGATATGAAAAATATAAAATATTAGTAAATTATTTATATTGGTGTGAGCCTTATAAAAATTCAATTGCAAAAGACATTATGGTTCAATGGGATAATAATTCACTAATAGGTTTAGATACACTAAGAAAAGTAGACGAAGTCCCAATTATCTGGCAAGAATATCTGGCAACATTAGATGATATCAAAGTATCTAAAGATGATAAAGATAATGGAACAGTTATTAGTTTTGAACAAATGTTAGAAGATGTAGTGGAAGATGGAATTGACAAAAAAGATATATTAGAAGAAGAAAATCTTATTCAAGTAGTTTCTTTAAGAGGTATAGCAGAATATGCTTTAGGAGGAGATGCAGATGATGAGATTAAGAAATAATAAATATCTAACAGAATTATTAGAAAGTTCTAAAAAAATATGGAAAAGTAATATTCCGAGTCTTTCACTTAATCAGATAGAATGGAGAGCAGAAAACACAGATAGTGTTATAGGGATATTAGGGAAAAAACATTGGTTCTCTCCGTACAAACAAATGATTTTATTAAAAACTAGTGATAATACGTATGTCTTGTTTGGACCTGGGACACGAAAAGATGAATATCCCGTTTATCTATATGATATTATGGATATTGAAGAATTTGTAAAAAGATATCCTGTTCAAGTTTTATACACAAAAGAACATCCGAATGCTGATGAGCTATACGAACAATTAGATAAGATAAAAGATAAAACAACAAAAGGTTTTATAGAGACACGAAAAAATATGAATACAATGATATTTGAAATATGTTAGAAGAAAGGAGAAAGTAAAATATGTTAAATAATAGTAGTAATATGACTTCACAAAGTATTTTCATCGACAATTTTACACAAAAACAAAATTTTTGTTATAGTTTATTGTATTTTAAAAATATAGAAGGAATAACAAATCAAGGACAAATATTAGATTATTATTTCCCAGAGAAAAACTTTCTACTTCTTCCGAGAAATATAATAACAAAAAACATAACGAATAACGATGGAGAAACATTTACAGAAAATTATTATACAACATTATTTTTAAGCTGGAGTGAAGAAAAGTCTTTGATAAAAAAATTAGAAGAAATGTTGGAAAAAGAAACTAATATTGATGTGTATGATGGAATAATAAACTCAAAAGGAAAACAGATAGCAGTTTTTAGAAAAAATAAATTTAATTCTTTAAATAATTGGTCAGACTTTGATGGAAGATATTCTTATCTTATCAGTCATCAATATAATAATGGTATTTATACTTATAGAATTACATCAAGTGATAGTATGAAACAAAACTTGAAACTTTTAGAACAAAAAGGACTAAAAGAAAATACAGTATTAGATTTAATATTTACAGGAAGAGATTCTAATAAATGGCATAATACTTATAATTTCGGCAATTTCAAAGTAAAAGACTGTGTTATAACAAATAGAGAACAAATAATATTATCTAACAGTAAGGGTTTGATAGATCTAAAGAGTTATGAAAATACATCAAATGGAAGTGGAGTTTTACTTTTAAACTTTTTACCAGATTATGTATTTCCTGCTTATATGGAATATGATTATTATTCAGGAATGAACATAAGATGTATTAACTTTGTTCCAGAAGATAAAACGGAATTACAAGAAGACGGAAAACTAACAATACAAAAATATTTTAAAAGAGTAGATCCATCTTCTATTGTTGTTCTACCAAAAGATGAAGAAGTAAAAAAAGAAATAGAAAGAAATTTGCTGACAAAGAGTATAGGAAGTTTAAATGAAATCTTTATTGCTTCAAAGACTTCAATAGAAGATATCATAAAGAAGTTTGATTCAAGAAGAACTTCTACAATAAGACAAGAGTTCTTAGCAAGAAAAAGAGATTTGATAATGTCAATAGCTCAATGCAGAAGAGAGATAAATGACAAAAAAGAAAGAATTGCATCAATTGAGTATAGGATTAAAGAATTTATTCCTTTCCCAATGATAGATATAAAATCAGTACAAGATTATAATGAGCCATTTTATGATGTATATTCAATGTTGTATAAAGAAAATGGTCAATATGTAGTAAGAAGGGATGTGAACTTAAATGAATTGGAACAACGTTAGTAGGAATTTGCCAATTATCAAATTACCAAATGGAGTTTTCTATGTTTTTGATAGAATGTTTAGTTCAGTTGAAGCAAATCATAGTTTATTCTTTGCCATGTATGGAGTTAAGAGTAAAGGGACAACATTAGTCATAGATTATGATACTAGTAGAAACTTTTCATATAGCAATATTAGAAGACATCTCGTAGAAAAAAACTTAAAACATTTCGATAGAATATTCATAGTAGTAAATCGTATAATGAGGAATCTTAGTGATGGTAACATGAAGAGACATAATGCAGATGCTGGAATAACTTTTAGAGATATCTCTTCAAAAGTATTACTTTTTGATATGGATAAATGGGAAAAATCAAATAATATAAAAAGAGAACAAATCAATTGGTTTTATAACATAATTGGACAAATGATGCAAGATAACCGTTTTCTATTAGGTCAAATAAATGATAGAATGTCACTTGCAGAAATGAAAAGTCAAATTATGATACTTGAAGATAAATTAGAAAAAAGAAAAGAAGAATTAAAAAATCTACAACAGCCAGAAGATGTTAGTAAAACTAATTTAAGAAATATTATGAATATGAAATGGATAAACAAAATTGAGGCAGGACCAGATGATTCTTTAAGAATACTTACAAATCCAATGGCTTGTACATATGTTCCGAATATAGCAAGATATATACCATTACGATATTTTGAAAAAGAAGATATTTTATATCGTATAATGAAATATCAAATGTTAGGAAAATATTTTATAGTGTTACCAGATTATTATATTATATCAAATAATTTCAATATTAGAGGAGAAAGAAACGATCATTATCCTAAGACTAGAGTTAGAAACGTAATGATAAAAAATACTTATTTTCACGGAATGGCTTGTCACATCGGAAACGGTCAGGCTTGCGTGGGAGAACTTGGAGCAGCAATATCTGGAGCAAGCAAGAATGGATTAGATATGTTATTGATGTCATTTGAAGTTTATCTTCGTTCAATCAATCTTCCAGATGCAGCTGGACAAAGATATTTTGTATTACCAATGGGAGATGAAAATGGCAATATTGAAGTATGGCCTTATGTTGAGGATATAGCTAAAAGAAATAATGTAAGTTTAAAAGATTTAGATCGAACTATAGAAGGATATGAGAAATTATTGAGTAATCCGACAATGGCTAATATATGCGAAAATTATGGAAAGTATTTCGAGGGTAGCTGTGAAGGTTGGTCAGAACAAATGCAAGAATCCAACTTAAAACAATGCTTAGATTTAATACATCAAAGAGAACCTGATGTATATGAAAAAATAATGGAGAGAGTAAGTAAAGGAGTGGTGTTATAATGGCTATAAAAACTATTGAATTAGAAGACCAGGGTCTTAGATATAGATTGTATTTCTTAAAAAAAGCATATGATAAAATGAGATTATATGTCGAACTATGTCAAGATGAAATTGGTTGGTTGGGATATGTCGAAAAGTTACAAGACGGTCAGGGATATATGGTAACAGATGTATTCTTAGTAGATCAAGAAGTTCATGCGACAACAACAGAGTTATCACCAACGGCAATTATAGATTTTTATAATAAACTTGATGATAAAGGAAGAGCTGAATTTCTATCTAAGTGTAAATTGTGGGGACATAGTCATGTTAATATGTCACCTTCTCCTTCTGGACAAGATGATGCACAAGGTCTTGAACTTTCAAAAGATGTAGATGATTTCTATATTCGTCTTATAACAAACAAAAAAGGAGAATATAATATTACATTTTATGACAAGACCATCAAAGCTAAAGTAATGACGGATGAAGTCATATTATATAGTCCAGAAGGCATTGAATTGAGAAAACAAATCCAAGACGAAATAAAAGAAAAAGTAAAAAAGAAAACATATACTTCAACAACTTATAGTTCAAGCAGTAGTGGTTATTCTTCTTATAATAGCAGAGATGATTATTGGAAAGGATATAATTCTTCAAATAAGGCTCTACCAGTATCAACAACTTCTAAAAAGAAAAAGATTGAGGTATCAAAAATAAACATAGATGATGTCTTTGACAAAAAAGATTATCAGCTAACATTTTTGAAAGAGTTAACTACATAAAATATGCAAAAAGAGTTGACTCTTTCTACCTTTAAGTTTTATAATATATTTATAAAATAAAGAAAGAAAGGAAATGATAAAAATGGATTTAAGTAGAAGTATTGAAGTTTTCAATCCCGAAGTGTTAAACGATGAGATCCATATTATCGGAGTTGGAGCAACTGGTTCATTTGTTTTACAAACTCTGATAAGATTTGGGGTAAAGAAAATAAATATTTGGGATTTTGATAAATATGAAGCACATAATGTAAATAATCAAGCTATTACTCAATCTTGTTGTGAAAAACAAAAAGTAGCAGCTCAAATAGAATTATGTAAAGAAATAAATCCTGAAGCAGAAGTCATTGCCCATGATCAATTAGTAACACCAGAAGATATTGAAAAAATGAGTGGATATGTTTTCTTATTGGTTGATTCAATGAAATGTAGAAAAGAATTATTTGAAGCAATTAAGAAAAATGAAAAAATTAAATGGTATTGGGAATCAAGATTAGGTAGCGATCAGGGAAGAGTTTATTGTTTACCTATAAGTAAAGATTTTGATTATTCTAAATATGAAACTATGCATTTTTATAGTGACGATGATGCAGAAGTATCTGCTTGCGGAACTAGTATTACTATTGTAAGTATAGTATTGGCAGTAACATCACTTATGGTAAACCAATTTATAAAAATAGTTATGAATAATTTAGACAAAGAACCGTACTTAAATAATTTTACCTTATTCGACAATATGCTTGGAGTATATACAGAAAATTTCGAACAAAATGTCGTAGAAACAGTAAAAGAAGTTACGGATGAGATTATCTTCTAAAAAATTTAAAAAAATAGATTACAAAAACTTCAAAAAAGTTTTATAATATAAATGTAAAAGTTAAGAAAAAGAAAAAAACTTTTAAGAAAAAAAAATAAAAAAATAGATTACAAAATGTTGAAAAACATTTTATAATATAAATGTAAAAAAAAATAAAGAAAGAAAAGGAGAAAAGATTTATGAATTCAAGAATCACAGTAGAAGTTGTTAAACTTCCAACAGCACGTAAAAACGTAACATTATTTGCAGGAGACACAGTTGCAAGAGCTTTAGTTGAAGCTTTCGGAGATGAAGATTACAGCAAATACACAATTGTTGTAAACGGTTCAACTTCAAGTTTACAAACTCAATTAAGCAATGGAGACAGCATTACAATAAGCAAAATGGTAAAGGGAAACTAATCATAAGTTATAGTTTCCATGGCTGGAAATATTTAGACGAGTAAAATCGTCTTTTTATTTTGCTTAAATAATAGACCTAAAATATCTACTTTCTTTTCTATTTATTTTGGTCAAAAAATTTTTTAATATAATTATATTAAAAGAATAAAAACAATAAAATTAAGTCTATTTTAACTATCAAATTTGCTAAAATAACATAAAATTATTTTTAAAAATAAAAAAACTTTACAAACATAAAATCTTATGATATGATATATACGTAATTGTTTTTTAATAGATTAATTTGTAGATAAAATGCTTAAAATATTTTTAATGAATCATTATATTAGAAATATTTTTTTAAACAGCCTTTCTATATAATTTGCTCAAAAAAGACCAATTACAGGTCTTTTTATTTTTAAAAAAATTAAAGAATTAAAAACCTTTTACAAATTTGTGGAAAAGTAATATAATCTTTTTAGAAAAGGAGGAAGAGTATGAAAGAAAATATATTTGATTTACAAACCGATATAGCTAATTTAATTATTAAGCACGGATTGCAGGACGGAGAATATGCTTTTATATTTAGAAACGGGAATTTAATGATTGTCGACTTATCTCAAATTAAACTTCCTGAGAAAGAAGAAAATAAAGATTCACAAGAAACAGAAAAAGAGTTATAATATATTTGAAATAAAAAAAGGAGGAAAAAAATATGAATGAAAAATTACAACCTACTCAAAATATTGTAGAGCTTCAAGGATTATTGGTAAATAATACTCTTGAAGTAAAAACAGACAAAAATGGTAGAAAATTTATAGGAGGAACATTAGAAATTAATACAGGGACGGCTACAGATGAATGTATTATACCAGTAGACTGTCTTCAATATGAATTAAAAAAAGATGGAACAAGAAATACATTATATGACAGATATGTACAAATGATTAGTTGGCCATCAGCTGCTACTGTAGGAAATGCTGAAGCAGTATGCGTAAGTATCAATAGAGGAGAAATTACAGATAATTCTTTTTATTCAGAAAAAACAAATAAAGTTGTTGAAGGATGGAGATTAAGAGCTGTATTTATTGATCAAGCAACAAAAACGGCTCCTAGAAACAATTCTTTTACAGTACAAGGTGTTGTAGATTCTGTAAAAGAAGTTGTAGATAATGAAGGAGAACCTACAGGAGAATTAAGAGTTGAACTTTTAACTGTTGGTTTTGGAGAAAGAATTACAAGAGTACCTATGTATGTAACTAATAAAGAAGGCATTAAATATATAGAAAATAATTGGAATCCTGGGGATTTAGTTACTGCTTATGGTGAAATAGTATATGAACAAAGAGTAACTGAAGTTGTACAAGAAACAGCTTTTGGAACAGGAAATACAAAGAAATACACAGATGTTATTAAAAGATTAGTAATCAATAGCGGAACAAGCCCAAAAACAGAAGACGAGCATTTCTATAATAGAAATAAGCTATTATCTTTAAGAGCAGCAGCTTTAAAAGACATAGAAGAAAGATATTTAGCCAATAAAGGAATGAGCAGTAATAATAATTCTGGTAATCCATATTTAGATTTTTAATAAAAGGAGGAATATAAATGGCAATAGATATTTGTAATATAACACCTAGTAAAGTAAAACCTGGCTTAGAGGGAAAGATAATTTTACTTTCAGGAGAAAAGAAAACAGGTAAAACAACTTTTCTAAGTAAATTACCTGACTGTTTAATCATAGGATTAGAACCAGGTACTAACTTATTATCAGGAGTAATGGTTCAACCTTGTAATAGTTGGACTGAATTTAAACAAATTGTTAAACAATTAAAATCAGACGAAGCTAAGAAAAAATTCAAATATGTTGGTATCGATCCACTAGGTATCTTATGGAATCTTGCAGCAAAATTTACTTGGATGCAAAAGAACGATGGTAGTGATTTAAGTGATTACGAAATTGGTCTTCATCAAAACAAATCAATGAATGAATTCTCAAGTGCAATTATGGATATTGCAAAAGAAGGATACGGATTAGTTATGATTAGTCATATTACAACAAAAGATGTTCCAAATGAACTTGGCTTCAAATACGGAACAGAGGTTGCACCAGATTTACCAAAGAGACCAAGAAGTTTTGTAGAAGGATTGGCAGATTTAACAATAAATGTAATAGCTGAACCTAATGAAGAAGGAAAAACAATACCTTATATGTATTTAAGAGAAACGATAGAAAATGGAATTAGAGTTAAAGCCGGTGGTAGATATAAAGATTTACCAGAGAAAGCAGTATTTAGTTACGATAATTTAGTTAAAATTATTGAAGAAGCTGATAAGAAATTAGCAGAATCTGGAGCAGATATGACTGGTACAAAGACATCTATTCAAGAGGCAATTGTCGACCCAATAACAAGAGAATGGAAAGATGTTGTAAAAGAAGTTAATGATACTTTAAAGATAGTTGCAGAAAAAAGCAATAAGGGTGATACCACAATATCTACAAAAGCGAAAGCTATCATATCATCTTATTTGGGCGAAGGCAAAAAGATAACAGAAGCAACACCAAATCAGATTGAATTAGTAGAAGCTGCTTTGGCTGATTTAAAGGCATTAGTAGCGTAATTTAAACGCTACTTTTTTTAGATAAGAAAGGAGGGCAATATGCATATCGTTAAATGTGTATTCTGCCAAGAAAAATTTGATAGGGATAAAGAAAAATATCAAGAGATTGGATATAGAAGGTACGCTCATTTACGTTGTCATGAACCAAAAATCGACGTAGATGGGACAGCTTATAATATGATTATTCAATATTGCTCTCAAATTTTTGGTGAAAAAGCAAATTTTAAACGCATAGGAAAACAAATAAAAGATTTTATATTGCAAGGAATGACTTATAAAGGGATATATTTGTCTTTAAAATATTGGTATGATGTTAAGAAAAACGGAATAGAACGTTCTAATGGAGGCATAGGAATAGTTCCATACATTTATAAAGAAGCATCTGCATATTGGAAGCAAATTGGTCCAAAACGTGTGCCAAAAATAGAACAAGAAGAAGTGGTAATTACTTACCGTAAAAGAAAAAGTATTTTAGAAAGTTTGGAGGGATAGTATGGATAATAAAGAGATGACCGAGAAAATAATTTTATCTTTTTTAATGCATACTCCTTCTTTACTTTTTGATGACAAGTATCCAATAAAAGCAAAAGATTTTTCTAAAAAAGTATATAAACAAATATATTCAGCAATGCTAAATTTATATGCAAGAGGAAACACTGACATACAGCCACAGGAAGTTATAATGCAAATAGGCAAGAGTGCCAGTGCTTTCAAAGAATTCCAAGAAGCACGAGGAGAAGGATTATTAAACGAAATAAATAATCTAAATTACAATGCATATGATTATGACATTCAATATAGTAATTTAAAAAAGTATTCTTTGTTTCAAGATTTAAGAGATAGTGGAATTGAAATATCTGATCTTTACAATCCTCTTGCTGAACCTGATAAAGCAATGGCTATGGCAGATAAAATAGATAATATGTCTTACAAAGAGATAATAGACCATTATAGAGAAAAGATAGCAAAGATAGAAGATCGATATGAAAACTTTATAGAAAAAAGTGGAATAGAAGCTGGAGAAGGCATGGATGATTTACTACATTCTTTAGAAGAACAGCCCGAAATGGGAATGCCACTAATAGGAGATCTTTTAAATACTGTATGTAGAGGAGCAAGAAGAAAGAAGGTTTATCTTAATTCAGCTAGCTCAGGAAGTGGTAAGTCAAGAATGGCTGCAGGTAATGTTGCCAAACTTGGTTTTCCGATGTATTATGACGAAAAAAGAGAAGCGTGGATAGAAACCGGTATGCATTGTCCAGTATTATTTATTACGACAGAGTTAGAGCATCAAGAGGTGCAAACGATGTTTATTGCTTATGTGTCAGGAGTTAATGAAGAAAAAATATTAAATGGAAAATATGATACAATAGAAGAAAAAAATAGAGTAATGAGAGCGGTTGAAATAATCAAAAGCTGTCATAACGTTTATATTGAGTTTGTACCTGAGCCATCGATTGATTCAATAGCTGCTAAGATAAGATTATATGCATTGCAAAAAGATATTGAATATGTTTTTTATGATTATGTTCATGTTTCTGGTGCAACTTATCAAGGGAGAAAAGATATGAGAGATGACGTTTGGTTAATGTTATTTGTTGATAAATTAAAACAATTGGCAAATGAATTAGATATTCATATAAGCACAGCAACTCAATTAAATGCTTCTTCTTATGAAGATAGAGAAATAAAAAATGAGGCTATGATTCGTGGAGCCAAAAGTATTGCAGATAAAGTAGACTTTGCAATGATAACAACAACTATAGTAAAAGCTCAAGAGAAAGAAATTGCAAGAGCCTTAGCCACTCAATTAGGTACTCCTGAACCAACTCAAATTTTAGATGTATATAAAAATAGACGAGGCAAATGGAGAAACATAAGAATTTGGAGATATACAGACTTAGGAACTTGTCGAAGTCAAGATTGTTTTGTAACAGATACAAGTAATAATCCTATTGATATGAAATCAATTAAATTAAAAGTTAACCAATTAGTAAGTGAAGGAGCTTTTCCGGTTGTTGATGAAAAAACTGGAGAAATAATAGAAGAAAACAGAAAGGTAAGTGAGATAAGTGACTACTAAATATAATAAAATATTAGATATGATAACGACAAGTGATATTGTTCAATTAGTTTCTAAATTTGGTATTCCAGAAACATCTATCCGATATTATAATAATCAACTTATCATGCCAACAGGATGCCATAATGAAATAATTGGAACAGCAAAACATAAATTATATTATTATGAAGATAGCAAAAAATTTCATTGCTATACATGCTGTGGCTCGATGAATCCTTTTGAATTTGTCGTTCAAGCTTATCGTACTAGAGGGATAAAATATTCTTTGTCAAATGCAGCAATTATTATTGAGAGGATTATTCAGGAACGTTTAAGAGATGGGTTTGCCGTAGTTACTCCACCCTCAAATGTGAAAAAAGAGATTGAGGAAGATTGGCATAAATCATTAACGGAATATAATCCTAGTATAATGAATTGCTTTTCAAGAAATAAGAAATATTTAAAAGTATGGGAAAAAGAAGGAATAAGTTTTGATGCAATGGATAAGTTTGGAATTAAATTTGATATGATTAGAAATCGTATGGTAATTCCAATATATGATGATAAGGGGGTTTTCGTTGGAGCTAAAGTAAGAAACTTCAATCAAGAAGACATTGAAAACGGACGAAAATATATGCCTCTTATTCACAATAACGAAATTTATACTTATGATAAGGGAAAGATATTATATGGACTCAATTTTAATAAAAAGAATATTAAAAACGCAAAAAGAGCAATTATATTTGAATCCGAAAAATCAACCATATTATATGAATCTCTTTATGTTGGAAATAAAGCTGTATCAATAGGAGGAAGTAATGTTAGCATATATCAAGCAGAGCTTTTGAAACAATACAAAGTAGAAACGGTAGTTCTAGCTTTAGATAATGATTATTCTTTATTGCCGAATGAAAATGGTGAGTATGATAAATATTTTGGATTATATAAAATGTTAAAAGAAGCAAATAAGTTAGATGCCAAAGGTTTTAATGTTGAAATAGTTTATGACTGGGAACAGTCTTATCTAGAAAACAAAGATGCCCCTATTGATAAGGGCAGAGAAATTTGGAATAAATTATATAGAAATAGAAAAAATTTTAATGAGTTAAAAGAAAAATATTTAAAAAAAGGAGAGAAAGATGAAAGAACTAAAGTGGAAATTGAGGACTTTTGATGGCATAGACTATAATAATATTAATCCCGGGCTTCTGCTTAGAGAAATGTTAAAATATAGAGGAATAGAAGATCCCGAAAGTTGGCTACAGGTATCAAAAGAAAATGAGAATGATCCAAATCTATTAAAAAATATAGATGAGGCAGCTAATCTATTACAAAGTGTTATTATTGGTTTAGAAAATAAGCCAAGCAAAAAAATATATATACAAGTTGATGCTGATACAGATGGTTTTACAAGCAGTGCTATATTATATGAATTCATTAGTTCAATAAGTAATTGTGAAATAGAAATTGGTATACATGAGGGAAAAGAACATGGATTAGACTTAAAAGAAGCATTAGCAAGTAATGCGAATTTAATTATAGTTCCAGATGCATCTGGCAATCCAGAAGATTATAAAACCTTAAAGAAAAAAAATATACCAAGTATAATTTTTGACCATCACGATTATCCAGAAGAAGACTTTGATACAATTGTTGTTAATTGTAACTATGAGCCATATCCAAATAAAAGTTTATCTGGAGCAGGAGTTGTATTAAAAGCGTGTCAATATTTTTGTTATAAATATGATATAGATTACAACTTTGATAGATTATATGCATTAGCATCTATAGGAATGGTTGCAGACGTAATGAGTTTGCAAGAATTAGAAAATCAATATATTATTAGATATGGATTAAAACATATCAAAAATCACGAATTTTTCAATGAATTATTAAAAGATAGGATGGGCAATCCTGTAGAAGTTGTAACAATTAAAGACATAGGATGGTCTATAGGCCCTAATATAAATGCAGTAATACGATTAGGTTCAATGGAAGAAAAACAAATGTTGTTTAATACATTAATTTGTCCTAATGAAAATGTTAATAGTCAAAAACGTGGAGCTGATGGAGAAGTTGTGCCGAGATATATTGAAATGTGTCGTATTTGTAAAAATTTAAAGGCTAAACAAAATCGACTTGTTCAATCAGCATTAAAAATAATTGAACCAGAAATAAATTTAAAACATAATCTCATATATTATATTGATGAGGCAAATGAATTACCTTTTGAATTATCTGGCTTAATAGCTAATAGATTACTGACTAGTTATAAAAGACCAGTGTTGTTATTAAAGCACTTTCATGATTATGAAGATAATACGATGCCAGATTGTTGGGCTGGTAGTATGCGCAGTATAACTGCTGAAGGATTTGAAGATCCAAGAAGCATATTTAACGAAATGACAGGAGTTAGAGAATTTGCTGGACATGCAGAAGCCTGTGGAGCAAAAATATTTAAAGACAGTTTTGATGGATTTTTAGCAGAAGCATATGAAAAGTTAGATAAGATAGATTTCGATAATCAACTTTATACAGTAGAAGCAGTAATCCCATGTCGACCTTTCAATGAGACACTAGGAAAACTATTTGCTCAAGAAGATATATGGGGAAGTGGAATTGAAAAACCTCTTATGATGATTACTGATATAGATTGTATCGGAGCTGAGTATATGGGAAAAGAAGGACAACATGTGAAAATCAATACACCCAAGATTGATATTGTTATATTTGATGATGTAGACTTAGTAAATAAACTAAAAGATAGTAAAAATTATACTATGAATGCCATCGGAACTATTTCTTGGAATGATTGGGAAGACCAACCTAAATTACAAATGATAGTAGACGGATATGAATTAATAGAAAAACAAGGCAACGAATGGAATGTATATGATTTTTAGGTTAATGTTTACATAATCTAGTTTTAAACATTATAATATTATTGTAAAACGAAAAAGGAGGATTAAAATGATTGAAAATTTAATAGACAAACATTTAAAAAAACAAGGTTTTATTAGAGTTCCTGCCTCTTGGTCTGATGATTATAAAAGATTAGTTGAAAAGCATTCTGCTGTATCTAAAGTCGTTAGAGAACTAGGAAGAGAATACAATGAGATATTAAGAGAACTTGCAGAATGTAAAGGAAGTACTTGGATAAAAAACGCTTTAAAAGAGCTTGGAGTAGAATTTAAAAAAGATATTAATAAAGAAGAGTTAATAAATCTTTATGTTCAAACATTCCAAGTTGAATTTGAAGATGACTTTGACGAGGAGATAACAAATGATGAGACTAATAAATAAGATATTATCTGCAAAAGGACTAAAGGCAGTAACAAATGGTGAATATGAAAATATTCAAAAGTATCGTGTAGCCAGAGGAGAATTAAAACAGACCATAGACGATTATAATAAAATATTATCTCTTTTTGTAAAAAATGCTACAATAAAACAATTAAAAGATATTTTAAAAGAAAAAAATATTGAGGAAATTCCAATAGAAAAAAAAGAATTACAACTAAAAGTAAGTCATTTATTGCAAAAAGAATTTAAGTAAAATACTTGACTTGTCGTATCTATATATATTATAATTATATTGATAAAAAAGAATGAGAGGTATAATATAAAATGTGTTATTCGGGAAAATGTAAATATGAACAATATTATGGAGATTGTGGATGGGATTTTAATCTTGGCAATGTCCCCTTAGATGCACTATGTTATCAACAAAAAATATATACCTGTCTAAATAGAGAAAGTGAGCGAGTAAAGGGTATGAAAATATTAAATAAAAATAAAAAATTAAAACATTCAAAAATGTTCATTGATTTGGATAGTTACAGAAAAATATGTGAAAAGTATGGAACTACGCTTACAGAGCACATAGAAAGAATTGAACGTTATCAAAATAAAGATGATGCAACTCCAGATATGCAAGATATTTCAATTATGTATGATGTATACATGTACATCACAAAAGTAATCCGTCCAAGGAGGTAAAACGATGTCAGAAGAAGAAAAAAATAACATAAAGGTTATTGCTGGACATAACTCTAGTATTCTTCAACAGATAGAGAGACTACTCACTTTTGTTGGGGAAATGGGAGCAATAGGCGAATATGAAAAAAGAGGTTTCACTAATATAAATGTTAATTTAGTTTTAAACGAAATTAGCAATAATCTTAATAATATAACTCAGAGTGTAAGAGTTATAGAACAAGTGTCACAAGAATTATTACAAGAATATGACAAACCAAAAGAATAACTTTACAGTTATTCTTTTTTTATGATATAATATTTTTAGAAAAAGAGATTAAGAAAAAAGATTTTGAGGAGGAGACGATATGAGATATGCTAATTTACATTCCCATACAGATTATTCGAACACTAGGCTTATTGATTCAATAATTAAAATTCCGACTTTAATAGATACTTCTCATTCATTAGGATTATGTGCAGTCGCTTGCACCGATCATGAATTTTTAGGAGGACATTTAAAAGCCTTAGAGTATTTGAAGAAGAAGCAGTCTGAAAATCCAAATGACGAGACATGGCAAAATTTTAAAGTCGTGTTGGGTAACGAAATATATTTATGTCGTAATGGTCTAGACAAAGATACTGTTGAAAAAGGTGAAAAATATCCCCATTTTATTCTATTAGCTTTAGATAATGAGGGACATCGACAATTAAGAGAATTAAGTTCTAGGGCATGGGAAAGAAGTTATATGATGTTTTTAAAACGTGTCCCTACGTGGTATTCTGATTTAGAAGAAATTATTATGCCAAATCAAGGACATATTATAGGAACTAGTGCCTGTATTGGAAACATATTGGGAATATGGTTTGAAAGAAAAGAATTTGATAAAGTAGAACAACATCTATTATGGTGTCAAAAAGTCTTTGGAGAAAACAATTTTTATTTAGAAATGTCTCCAGCAGCATATGAAGAACAGATTGAATATAATAAATATTTAATAGAATTACACAATAAATATAACATTCCTCTAACGATTGCAACTGACGCTCATTATGCTAGACCAGAAGATTTCCCGATACATGAAGCTTTCTTAAAATCAAAGGATGAGGAAAGAGAAACTGCTGATTTCTACCGATATACTTATCTTATGTCTTCTGATGAAATTTATCAACTAATGAGTTATCTTCCAAAAGATTTAATTACCGAAGCGTTAAATAATACCATTTCTATCACTGATAGAGTCAAGGGATATAACTTGTATCATGGACAAGTAATACCACGTTTACCCGATGATAGAGATATAAGTAATTTTGAATATTATTTAAAAACAAGTAGAGTAAATCCGAAATATGAATATATAAATAAATATATTACATCTCCTTATGAAGATGATCGTTATGGAGTATTTTTAGTATTAGATGCTTTGAAAAAAATGCAGTTACCACAAGAACGATTAGAGAGACATTTGAAACAAATTGAATTAGAATTGGAAGAGATGTGGGTAGTAAGCGATAAAATACAACAACGATTGATGTCATATTTCTTAACAATTAAAGTCGTAATAGAGAAAATCTGGTCTGAAGTCGGTTCGATAACTGGAGCAGGTAGAGGTTCTGGCCCCGCTAGTTTAGTATGTTTCTTGTTAGGAATTTGCGATGGAGATCCTTTGGAGCAAGGTTTCGATTTATGGTTTTATCGTTTTATACATCGAGAAAGAGCAGAGTTGCCAGATTGGGATTTTGACTCAGAAGCAAGTAAAAGAGAGACAATTTCACAGATGGTATATAAAATGTGTAAAGATATAGGTGGAGATTCTGTGTCGGTTTGCACTTTTGGAACAGAGGGTTCTCGTTCTGCAATTCTAACTGCTTGCCGTGGGATGGGGCTATCAAATGATATCGGACAATATCTTTCAAGTTTAATTGGGCAAAATAGAGGTTTTAGCTATTCACTAGAGGACACTTATTTTGGAAATCCAGATAAAGATATTCCGGCATCAAAAGAATTTAAAAATGAGATAGATAAATACCCCAATCTTTTTAAAACAGCATGCGCTATATCTGGTTTGATTACAAGACTTGGACAACACGCATGTGGACATGTATTATATAATGGAAGTATTTACGATATGAATGCATTAGCAACAACGCCAAATGGAACGCGAGTAACTCAGTTCGATCTTGGAGACAGCGAGAAGATGGGATCAATCAAATATGATTTTCTATCAACAGATGCTTTAGATAAAATTCATGTTTGTATGGACTTATTAATAAAAGATGGATATATTGAATGGCAAGGAAGTTTGCGTGCGACATATAATAAATATCTTCATCCAGATGTATTAGATAGAACAACTAAAGAGATGTGGGAGATGTTAAATGCTGGTAAAATTATTAGTGCATTTCAAATGGATTCTGTTGTCGCAAAACAGACACTAGCAAGTATCCATCCATCTTCTTTATTAGAGTTAGCGGCGACAAATAGTTTAATGAGATTGGTGCCTGAAAAGGGTCACAAATCACCAGCAGAAGAATATCTTGAATATAAACTAAATCCACAAAAATTAAAAGATGAAGTATATAGTCTTAATGGAACAGATAAAGAAAAAAAGATATTGTATGAATATCTAAAGAAATATAATGGAGTACTGGAATCTCAAGAAAATATGATGCAAATAACGATGATACCAGAATTTACAAATTTTAGTTTTAGTGATGCATCTAAATTAAGAAAAATTGTTGCCAAGAAAAAACTAAAAGAAGTAGATAGTTTTAGAGAATATTTTTTAAAAACCGGTATCGAAAATGGATGCTCAGAAGACATTCTTAAATATATATGGGATGTCCAAATTAAACGCCAGCTTGGGTATAGTTTCAATCTTACACATTGTACTTATTATTCTCTTATTGGGTTGCAGGAAATGAATTTAGCTTATCATTACCCATCAATTTATTGGGCGACTGCTGTTATTACGGTAGAAGCAGGAGCATTAGGAGAAGAAGATAGCGGAGGAGTTAATTACGCTAAAGTAGCTGCCGCAATTGGACGTGTTCAATCAGAAGGGTATAAAGTAGAATTACCTGATATAAATATTGCTGAATTTGGTTTCGTTCCAGATGTACAAAAAGATGCAATCGTATATGGGTTAAAGGGTATAAGCGAAATCGGAGATGAACTCGCAAAAAGGATAATTAAAGAAAGACCATATAATAGTGTAGAAGATTTCATTACAAAGATACAACCACAAAAGAAACAAATGATCAATCTTATTAAAGCGGGAGCTTTTGATGCTTTTGGAGAAAAAAGAATTATTATGAATAATTATTTATTGTCTATAACCCCTCAAAAAACCCGAATAACGCTTCAAAATATGAATAGTCTTATAGAATATAATTTAATTCCAAAAGACCTAATTTCGTATAAATATTTATACAATTTTAATAAGTATCTAAAAGATTTAGAGATTCCGGAGGGATATCGACTAGACGAGAGAGCTATAAATTTCTTATGTAAAAATTTTCCAAACATAGATATTTCTAATGGTCTTTTAGATACAAAGGTTTGGAAGAAAATATATGATAATGAAATGACAGGTATAAAAGATTGGATGAAAAGTAATGAGGAGGAATTAATTCAGCAAATACAAAAATGTGATGTAAACAAAATCTGGGAACAATACTGTAATGGAAATGACAGTAGTTGGGAGATGGAAGTATTAGGATTTTACTACTCAGGACATGAATTAGATTCTTTGGAAGAAAGTCAAATAGATATTGCACATTTAAAAGATGGAGATTACAAACATACTGTTTCCATTTGCGGAACTGTATTGGGCAAAGACGCTTACAAGCATATGGTTACATTATTAACTACTACTGGAGTTGTGACGTTAAAATTCACTGGAGAATTATTTGCTAATTATAATAAAATTATAAGTGAGATGACTGCCGAAGGTAAAAAAACATTAGAAAAATCTTGGTTTAATAAGGGAACTCTTCTAATTGTAAATGGATACAAATCTGGAGAAGTTTTTAGGGTTCGTTCGTTATCTAAGATATTAGAAATAGATTCTTCAGGAAAAGTTAAATCAACTAAATATCGATATGGAGAGGGATAATTTTTATGATAGGAATTCTTGATTGGGATCTACTTTCAACAAAAAAATTCTGTAATTATAACTTCGGCGTTCTTCTTGTTAGCTCATACTATTTAGAGCAGGGGATCAAGTGCAGATTAATATTAGATATAAGTTATGACAACTTAAAAAAATATAATAAAATATTTGTATTTAAAGATTATAAAACAAAAAGTGTCCCACTAAATTTTATTCCAAAATATTTATTTTTACCAATAGAGGAATATGGAGAGGGCTTTCCAAATAGACCTCAATTTCCAGATTTGCCCAAGATTATTTATACAAAAATTAACACGTATATTTATAAACCATTGTTGTATTACATTTCAGAAGGAGGGAAAAATTTTATCTTAGATAAAGATTGGAGAAAAGATTTTTTCCCCTCTAAACTTTTCTTTGAACAAGATGGAGAACTCTTGCTAAGAGAAGAAGGAATACACAAAAAAATGTACATTTATGATAATCCCCTCTTATTTTTCAATTCTGATGTGGGGATTGAAAAGATGACAGAAATTAAAAAGAGTAGTATAATTAAATTTGTAAAACCCATTTGTATAAGTAAGATAGAACCTAAATATTGGACGTGGTTATTTAATAATAAAACTATTCGAGGTTTTAAAAATAGTTTGTACGGAATTGAAGATGATCCTTATTGGATGGAGTTTTATGAATGGATTCAAGATCACCACACTCCTGGTAATATAAAAATAACAATAAAAACCAAAACAGGAAAGGTGGAAACTTTAAAAAAACAAGGAGGGAAGATTTATGGAAACTATAGATTTGAAAGAAATGACAAAAGAGCAGTTAACAACTCTTTTACAGAAAAAAATATTCCAATTGGGTATGAATGGGTTACAACAAAACGATATAATGAAGGTAATCAACGAAGTAGAGAAAGAATTGGCGAGACGAAAAGAAGCAAATATCTCCCAAGCGAATACGCAAAAAGAAGAAAACAAGCAAGATGGAAATATAACGCAATCCGTTCAGGAAGATTCTAATGAACAATAAACAACAGAATCTATACAATCTATTAGCAGAGCGAGGTTTCGAGATAACAAATATCGAAGATTATAAAAATGCAGACAGTTTATTAAGTATCGTTTGTTCAATGGGGCATCGTCAAACCGATACATTTAATAATTTTCAAAAAAATAATTGGGAATGTATAGAGTGTATCAAGGCGGAAGAAAAACAAATACGTTCAACAAGAGGATATTTGTTATCTCTAGATGCTGCAACTAACACAACAGGTTGGGCAGTGTTAAATAAATATGGACAATTAATAAAAAGTGGATATTTTACTGCAGACAAAAAATTACCTTTAATGAGAAGAATTAATCAGTTAATAGATGAAATAGAAAGACTAATAAAAGAATATCAAATAGAGATTTTAGCAATAGAAGATATACAACTAGAATACAATACTTTAGTATTTAAAACTCTAGCGATGTTACGAGGAATACTTTTTTATCATTTTGAATATGAGAAAGGAATAAAAGTATACTCTTATGGTGCAGATATGTGGAGAAGTTATTCAAACATAAGAGGGACAAAAAGAGAAGACAAAAAAGAAGCAACTTTAGTCAGAGCAAAGTTAATTTATGAAAGAGATTTTGAAGAAGATGAGGCCGATGCCTTATTTCTTGGAAAATACGTTTACTCACAATTAGATAAACCGGAAGAAGAAATTCATGAATTAATAAATTTTGGAAAGGAGAAAAAAGAGCTATGAAAGAAAAAAAAGATTGGACAGGAAATAAAAAAAGTACATTTGTAACTCTCGGAGCATCAAATCATACGGATCATTCCAGAGCTTGGTTGGATTTTTATGCAACTTCTCCAACAGCTATTACCAGATTATTAGAGAAGCATCAAATCCCGAGAATGCCAATATGGGAAATTATGGCAGGAGAAGGTAATCTAGAGAAGCCGCTAGAAGCAGCCGGCTATACTGTTATCACGAGCGATATTGTAGAACGTAGAGAAAAATTAGATTATGTGGAAGACTTTTTTACAACTACCGAATTACGAGCTCCGATCATATTAACTAACCCAGCCTATTCTATCGCAATGGAAACTGTATTACATTCCATTGAACTTGGAGCAGAATATATTTACATGTTTTTAAAAACAACTTTTTTAGAAGGACAAAAAAGATACGAACAATTATTTTCTCTATATCCGCCTAAGGAAATTTGGGTTTTCAGTGGAAGAGAACAGTGTGCAATTAATAATGACGAAAGAGAATTTCAAAAATCAAGTGCAGCATCTTATGCTTGGTTTATATGGGAAAAAGGTTTTAGGGGAAATCCAACGGTGCATTGGATTTAAGGAGGTGTGATATGAAAATAAAAGTTATAAAACGAAATGGAAATGTTGTAGATTTTAATGAAGAAAAAATCAGAAACGCAATAACTAAAGGTTTTTTAGATTATGGAGAAATAACTGAGGAAAAGAAAATATTTATTAAAGATGTAATAAAAGATATACAAACAGAAGCACAAAAATATACAGATGGGATAGAAGTAGAAGAAATCCAAGATATAATAGTAGCTAAAATGAGAAAGGCTGGCTTTCGCAAAGTAGCAAAAGGCTATCAAGAATACAGGGAGAAAAGAGCAAAAGCTAGGGAATTAAGTAACGTTTTAGACATTCTATCAAATGAGGCAACAGAAGAAAAAAACGATAATGCGAATGTTAACGGTTACACTCCGTCTGGAAGGCATCTACACATTTCTGAAGATGTAATAAAAAGTTATATGAAAAATTATTTTTTCTCAAAAGATGTTACAGAAGCAATAAATGCTGGAATTATTTATCCTCACGATTTAGGATGGGGAACAACAACAATGACATGTGTTCAAATTGATTTACCAAAATTATTTAAAGATGGTTTTAGTACGGGACACGGATATTTAAGAGAGCCATCAAATATAAAAACCGCATTTTTACAATCTGCTATCGCAATCCAGAGTAACCAAAATGATATGTGGGGTGGACAAAGTATTCCTAATTATGATTATGCTCTAGCTCCATACGTACTAAAAACTTTTAAGAAACATCTTAAAAAATTATTAGCTTATGAAGATGCTAAGAAACATGAGAGTGCTAGCATTGCTTTGGAATCATTATTAAAACAGGTAGACGAAATAAAAAGTATAGAAGATGTCATACCCGGTTATGAATATATCTGTAAGGCAGCATATGCTTATACTCAAGAAGACACTTTCCAAGGAGCAGAATCTTTGGTTCATAACTTAAACTCAATGGCATCCCGTGCTGGTTCACAAGTTCCATTTAGTAGCTTAAATTTTGGAATAGACACAAGTCCAGAGGGAAGAATGGTTTCAGAGTATCTATTAAAAGCTCAAATGGCAGGTTTAGGAAAACACGAAACACCAATATTTCCAATCTTAATTTATACATTAAAAAAAGGTGTTAACTTTGAAAAAGGAGACCCAAATTATGATATCTTCAGATTGGCAATGGAATGCTCAAGTAAGAGATTATTCCCAACATATGCTTTTGTTGATGCAAGTTTTAATTTACCTTATTATGAAAGAGATCCTTATTATGGTATTATAAACACAATGGGCTGTCGTACGAGGGTTATGGCTAATGTTAATGGTCGTGAGGGAGCATTTGGAAGAGGCAATATTTCTTTTACGTCTATTAATCTACCATTATTAGCATTAAGAGCAAAAGGAAATATTGATAAATTCTTTAAAGAATTAGATTACGCTTTAGAAATTGCTGACAAAGAACTGCTAGAAAGATATGAAGGACAGTGTCAAAATCGTAAATATAATTTTCCAAGTCTAATGGAACAAGGAATTTGGCTTGGTTCAGACGACTTAGCGCCAACAGATGAAATAAGAGACGTTATTAAACAAGGAACTTTATCTATAGGTTTTGTTGGTTTGGCAGAATGTTTAATTGCTTTAACTGGAAAACATCATGGAGAGTCTCAAGAATCTGATGAATTAGGATACAGTATTATTAAATATATGAGAGATTACTGCGATAAAAGAGTCAAAGAAACTCACTTGAATTTTAGTTGTTTAGGAACACCAGCAGAGACATATTGCAAAACAGCGTTAGAACAAACTCGTAAGCAATTCGGAATTATTCCAGGGGTAACAGATAGAGCATACTTTACCAATAGCTCACATATCCCAGTGTGGTATAATATCTCAATTGCAGATAAGGCAAAAATTGAAGGAAAATATCATAATCTTGAAAACGCAGGTCACATATTTTATTGTGAAGTTGATGGAGATATTTCAAAGAATATCGATGCTTTTGAAAACATATTACATATTATGTCTGATGCTGATGTTGGATATGGAGCAGTTAATATAGGAGTAGTTGAATGTACAGTTTGTGGGTATAGTTGGCGTGATGGTAGCGATAATCACATTTGTCCTAATTGTGGAAGAGACGAAAGAGAACCTATCGATGAATGAAATTTGGAAAGATATTAAAGGATACGAAGGATTATATCAAATCAGTAACTTAGGACAAGTTAAAAGCCTTGCTAGGCCTGTTAATAATTTCAACCAATGTTGTAACAAGGATAAATTATTAAAAGGCGGGATAAAACGAGGATATAGACAAGTTATTCTCTTAAAAGATAAGAAGAGAAAATATGCATCTGTACATAGACTTGTTGCGGAGGCTTTTCTTCCTAATCCTCATAATCTACCAATAATAAATCACAAAGATGAAAACAAGTTAAACAATAATGTTAGTAATTTAGAATGGTGCTCAACAAAATACAATGTAAATTATGGAAATTGCATTGCAAAACGAGCAAATTCTAAAAAGAAGCCAGTACAACGAATAGATAAAGATGGAAAGATATATACATATTTATCAGCAACAGATGCAGGAAAAGAATTGGGTATAAATCCTAATTTCATTAGTAGATGTTGTACAGGAAAAAGAAAAACATTATATGGAGAAACATGGAATTTTATATAGGAGGAATAAACAAATGGAAAAAGAAACTTTAAAAAATAAAATAAAAAGAATTATACCTTTTAGAAGAATTCAAAGAATAACTGGTTATTTAACGACTCCTGGTCGTGAAAATGCTGGTAAAAAAGCAGAAATAAAAGATAGAGTAAAGCATCAAAAGATTGAGGAAAAAAGCAATGAAAAGGAGGCTTAAAATGATATCTTTCTTAAAAATTGCTTTTCCAGCCTTAATGGTAACTGGAGCTCTAGGAAGTCTTGTTGTAAACATTATTAGTAAGGGAGACAAAGCTACATCATTACAATGGATAGGAGCAAGTCTTCTCTATACTGCTTTATTATTTAGAAATAAATAGGGTCTATAAAAGACCCCTTTATTATACGTATAAGGAGGATTATATGGCGAAATTATATTTTAGATACGGGGCAATGAATGCTGGCAAAAGCACAGCTCTTTTACAAGTAAAACATAATTATGAAGAACGTGGTATGTCAACATTATTAATAAAACCAGCCATTGACACAAAAGGCGCGAACAAAGTTGTTAGTCGAATAGGAATAAATGCGTCTGTTGATATATTATTAGATAAAACAGACGTCATAATGACAAAAGTGCCCCTTCAAAAACCAAACGCTATTATTGTTGATGAAGCTCAATTCTTAACAGCTCAACAAGTAGATGAACTTTATTTAATAAGCAAGATATATGATATAAGTGTTTTATGTTATGGATTAAGGACCGACTTCCGCACAAACGGTTTCGAAGGCTCTACTCGTTTATTAGAAATAGCTGATGATATTGAAGAACTAAAGACGATATGTGCTTGTGGTAAAAAAGCCACTTTTAATATTCGTAAGATGAATGGTATACCAATGTTTGATGGGGAACAAGTTTTAATAGATGGAACAGATAAAATTGAATATGAAGCCGTATGTGGCAAATGCTTGATTAAACAAAAAGGGAGAGTGAGATAATGGCAAAAACTGAAATATTAGAATATAATGTTAATTGGAATAGCATAAAAAGAGCTTGCATGAGAACTATTGGTAAAGATGCTGGAGATAAAGAACCACCAGAAACATGGAAAAAGAAAATTTTAATTTGCAGACATAGCCCAATAAGAAAAGGGTGGATCACTTGGAAATGGTCAGATATTCCATACGCAATTAGTACCCACTTTGCACGCCATCACGAGGGTACTGAAAAATATATATCTACTTCTAGAGCAGATAGAACGGAAATTAAAGACAGATCTCAACGTAGTCAAATGGATTCGGTCTCTATGGAAATGGATGCGAATATTGAGGGCTTAATCAACATTGCTGGTCGTCGTTTATGCACTTGTGCAGATCCTACTACTAGAGAATATACTGAAGATTTACGTGAACAAATAGAAAAATATGACGATACTATCGCATGGGCAATGGTGCCACAATGTGTTAGAGCAGGCGGATGTTGCGAACCTTTTTCTCAATGCAAACATTATGAAAATTTTGCTAAAACGCTATCTAAAGAAGAACAAATGGATTTAGTAACAAGATTAGATAAATATAACGAATACCGTGGTAAGATTCTATCTCTTACTAAAAAGAAACAGGATTAAACCTGTTTTTTTATTGACACAATGTCCTTTTTTTTGTTATAATATATTTGAATAAAGAAATGTAAAGGAGAAAAATATGCAAAAAGATGTAGAAGGCTTTTTAGAAAAGCTAAGTGAATTAAGTTTATCTTATGGCATCGCAATAGGTGGATGTGGATGCTGCGGTTCTCCGTATTTAATAAATATAGATGGAGAGACTGAAATAAACGGTCTTCAGCATGATGAATTAGAGTGGAACGAAGATCATTATATAATAAAAAATATATATGAAACACCAGAGGAAATGAAAGTAGAATAAGGAGGTAAAATATGCATGCAATAGTAGCAGTTATACATCGAGAACAAAATTTTGACGAAGAATGGTTTTCTAGATTTTGTTGGGATAATACAAACTATTATGAAAGAGCATATCGAACAAATAGTTTAGAAGAATCTTTAGAACAAGTAGAAGAGTATATTTCTTATCTTAAAAAGAATAAGCAAGAAGATCATGATTGGTATGATACAGTATTGACAGAATTGATGTCCAAAGAAACAGAACGTGAAAGAATTGAATTTGTTGCCGATCAAGACGGGTATTATGTAGATGATAATAATAGAATATATGAAGAATATAATCCAAATGGTTTTTGTGATTGGTTTGTAGTTGGAGGACGCTGGAGTAATTTACTTGAAAGTTATAGAGGAGAAAAGGCGGACACAATGAAACTGAAAGACTTTATGGGATTTTCTGAACCTGAGTTCAACTTTCCTTATGGGGTTGTCTTAGAGTATAAGGGCGAAGAATGGCTAGAAGAATTAGGACAAAATGGAAAAGAGTGGTTTGATATTTTAAATGAAGCTCGAGATTATAGTGATTACGAAGGAGAAGATTTGTATATCACGATGGTAGATATCCATCAGTAGGAGGAAATATGACTAAAATAGCAGGAGTAATACATAATAGTGTTGTTGATGGTCCTGGTTTAAGAACTACTATTTTCTTTTCTGGTTGTCGTAGAAATTGCCCTGGATGTCATAATCCAGAAGCTCAGTCTTTTGATTATGGAAAAGAAATCTCAGAAGCAGACATAGACAAGTTAATAGAAGAAGCAATAAATTCTGGAGATGCGGGAATTACATTGTCGGGAGGACATCCATTGGAACCAGAGAACTATAAAATGGCAGAAGCTATAATAGACAAAGCAAAAGCCAAAGATCTTGATATATGGCTTTATACAGGTTACGTTTTTGAACAAATTCCGTTGATGTATATGGATTTGATATCAAAAGTAGATGTACTTGTTGATGGTCCTTTTATTCTTAATAAAAGAACTCTTGACTGTCCATTTAGAGGATCGTCAAATCAACGCTTGATAGACATACAAAAAACGTTTGAGAAAGGAGAAATAATATTATGGAAATAAACACACAAGAAACTGAAACAGAATCAATTATAGAAAATAAAACAGAGGAACAAGAAAACGCACTTGTGAAACATGCTCGACATGAATTAAATTTAATTTTAGAAGAAGCAAAAACAGATGGGGACGAAGAAGATATACGTATGCAAAAAATATTTAATGACGGTATCTTAAAAGTAGTAAATGCTTTTGCAGATTGCGGTCATAGTGGATTCAGTGCTTCCATAGCAATAAATTATCTTGATCGATTACTTAGATTTAAACCGCTTATGCCACTGACTCTTGAAGATGATGAGTGGAATGAAGTTGGTATCCAACATAACGAAGATAATCAAGTAAAAGTTTATCAAAACAACAGAGCTTCTAATGTATTCAAAGAAGCTGATAAATTTGATGGTAAACCTTATTGTATAGATGGACCAAATGGAGAAATTGTCACATTAGAAGAGTACCCAAGAGTATATTTCGGAGATTTTAGAACAGCCAAAGAAATTGAAGAGCAAAATAAAAAAGAGGAGGAAAAAAGTCATGCTACTGAAGCGTAGAGAATTTGAGATGGTCTCTCGACAAGAAATAGAAAAAACGGAAGAATTAAAAAAATGTAATTTTTATGATCCACATTTTAGAGGGTCATTTAAACTACATTTTCAGCCCCGTAGAGCGACAAAGAATAGCGCAGCGTATGATTTATACTCTCCTATACGAATCGTTCTTAAACCAGGCGAAATAGCCAAAATACCAACGGGTTTTAAGATTAAAATGCCAAGAAATGAAGCATTCTTTATTTATATAAGAAGTTCTTATGGAGCTAAAGATATTATATTGCCTGCGGGTGTAAATATTATAGATGCAGATTATTACAATAATCCTAAAAACGAAGGTCATTTTTTCATTTGCATTAAGAATAATAGTAAAAAAGATTTTGTCATTGAAGAAGGAGACCGAATTGCCCAAGGAGTATTTCAAAAATATTACACTTGTGGTGAAACTGTAAAAACGAAAAGATCTGGAGGATTTGGTAGTAGCGGTACCAAATAGGAGGTAAAATATGGACAATGATTTTCAAAAACTATTTCCATACTTTGAACAAAATAAAAAATTTACATATTTAGATAGTGCCAATACTTCTCAAATTTTAGGTAGCTGTTTATCTAGTATGATAAAAGTATATTCTAATTACAATTACAATATTGGAAGAGCTTCCTATAGCGGCGCTCGTTGGACTCAACAATTGAAAGATTGGTCTTTACAAGTATATGCGGACTTTATTGGAACTAAACCAGATAATATTATATTAACAACAGGAGCAACAGAAGGACTAAATCTTATAGCTTATTCATATTGTAATATGCTTCATAAAATGAAGAAAAAAGCCGTTTTATTGACGACTAAATTGGAACACGCTTCGGCAATAATGCCATGGATGGTATTTGGTAAAAACATTGTTGATATAAAATATATAGATTTAAAAGAAGATTATACTCTGTCGATAGAAAACTTTAATAAAGCTGTCAAAGAATATAATCCCGATATTGTTCTTTTATCTAGTATGACCAATACAACGGGAGAAATTAGACCGATAAAAGAGATTGGGGCTATTACAAAAGAAAAACATATCACTTTTATTGTAGACCACGCTCAGGGAGCAGCTCATGTTCCAATAAATGTAACAGAGTGCAATATTGATTTCTTAGCATTTTCCTTACATAAAATGTATGGACCTAAGGGAATTGGAGTATTATATGCAAAGATACCAAATTTTATAAGACCAATGAAAGTTGGAGGAGGAATGAATAAATATTTTCTTCCTGAAGGAGAATATGAATTCTTAGACAATAATGATAAAATGTACGCAGGAACAGAAAATGTCCCAGGTGCATTCGCAGGTACAGATGCCGCTCTAACCCTAGGTCAAAGCTGGGATATAATACAAATGCAAGATTTATATCTTGGATTATTCGCACATAGATTACTATCTAAATTGCCCAAAATAAAAATATATTCTAATCCCCAAAGTCCAATTTTATTATTCAATATAGATGGATTTGAAGCGTTAGATGTTATGAATTATTTAGACAAGAAAAATATTTTTATTCGAGCTGGAAATCATTGTTCTAAATTAACTAAGGACCTATTCGGATTATCGACTTGTAGAGTAAGTTTGGGAATTTATAATTCAGAAGAAGATTTGATGAAATTATATAAAGCATTAAAAGAAATGGAGAGTGAGGTATTGTGCTTAGAAAATGTCCAGGACCAAAAAACTGTAAAGTCAGAAAATGTGGAACAGATAAGTGTCCGTTAAAGAAAAAGACATTATTAGATAAAATAAAAGAGATATTTAAAAAGAGAGCTTAATTACTCTCTTTTTTTATTTGTTTCTCTAATATCTCTATTTTCTTTTGAAGCTGATGTATTAGGATTAAGTTCATTTGAGAAAGAGCAACAGTATCAAAAGTCTTTATGTTATTATCTTTTTCATCTTGAGCAAAACCTAAATATTGTTCTACTATTGTGTTTTCCAAATCTTCAATAATAAAGCCGCGGTATGTTCTTATTCCGCTATCCCCATAACCCTTCTTATAATTATAAGTGTAGAAAGTCGTATTTTTAATATTATTGTATAAATCTTCTTTTTCATCATCGGTAATTGGTTGAATATTTTGTTTTACTCTCCTAGAAGAAAGGTTATTATATATTTGTCCCTTTAAATAAAGGGCGGTTTTTGCTGCTCCTATTTTAATTGTTGAGGCAGAGTTCCCCATTGTACCATCTCCAATGAATACTCCTGCTCCTTCTCCTTCTAAACCGATAGAACCTCCTGAACGTATCCATACATTTCTCTCAGCATTTAAACGAATAGAACATCCAGAACCTGCATAAATCTGCACACCAGATGTATTTCTTGAAGACCCGTCACCAGTTTTCATTCCTGTTAAGTATAATTGGCGAGAAATCGTATCAGGAGCACTGCTAACTCCTGCGCCGATAGTTATACCTTCTGGGGTATACAATCTCTGCTGTTGGGTAGTATGAAGTCTAAAACCATTGTCAAAGATACATTCACCACCGCCAGGCTTAACTTGGCTATAAAAAGCAAATGATCCATTAGTTCTTATAGATGCGCTATCATGAGAAAAACCATCATGGCCATTTATTTTCCATCCACCTATATTTCCACTATAGGCGTAAATAGTTCCATTAAAAGAACCACTTGTTGCCTCTACTTTTCCTTTAAAAGAACCTGAACTAGCATAAACAGTACCATTAAAAGTACTATTACCACTAACTGTTATATTATTAAAAGTTCCACCGGTAGCGGTTATGTTTGTAGCGTAAACATTGCCGTTAGCATCTACTCTAAAGTTTCCACTTTTGAATGATCCATCTGAATTCAAAGATGTTGTGCCATTAGTAATAGCTCCATTATTTATAGTCCAGTTACCAATTTTTCCAGTTGTTGCAGTTAAGTCTCCCTCTATAGTTGCTTTAGTTGCCTTCATTGTACCGTCATGCTTTACCCAGAATTTAGCCTGATCTGGATCAGTATTACCAGCCCAAAAAGCATAATTATTTAAACTACTATTATCGGAGCTCATTCCGACTCCGCCTTTTTTAAGAGCAGTACCACTAATGTCCCATCCGCCAATATCTCCGCTTTTAGCTCTTATTTTTCCTGCAAAATAAGCATTTCCACTTTTTGCGTCTAAGAAGAAAGAAGTTTTATCATCTGGTGTAATATTTGGGGAAGAGGCATCCGCTCCATCTTTACTAATAGCAGTAATTCCTTTACCATCAATTATAATATTAGCTGTCTTTCCTATATTAGATACAGAAATCGTATTAGAATCAATTGTTCCAGCCGATAAAGCCTTGATACTAATTTTTCCTGCGTTTAATATATTTTCCCATGTCGTTCCACCATTGGTTGATGAGAATATACCTTTTCCTGTATATTGCATTCTTAAATCTGCATTTTCTCTATCTGTTGTAATAATGCCATTTTCTCCTAACAAAACAGTACCATTGTTAGACATTATAGTTAGTTTACCACTATTATCATCTAATGAAGCACTAACAGTATCTTGTGCGATAGTTCCGTCTGACTTAATTACAGCACTACGGTTATATATCTGTTCCTTAGAATAAATAGTATTAGCTGCTGTAACCAACTTACCTATTAGTTCTTCTGTGTTTGTGTCTACTGTTTCAATTGTTATTTGATGGTTTGCAGGATTAGATAAACTTCTTACAACACTTGTGATATTGGCTTTTTCTTTAACTATACCAAGTTTATTATCTGTAACATAACAATAATCTCCTGGATTAGGCAATACTAATTCTGGCTTATTTAAACGATATACAATGTCATGGTACACATCTTCTGTCATTGTAGAATATTCAGGTAAACCAGAAACATCAACAACACCTAATTCATAAGTAATTAAAGGTCTATGATATAAATTTAACGCTTTTAGTCCAGCATACCATAAATTATAAATATAAACCATTGTATCGTCAGTAAATACACCTTCTACAATGTAATCGCCATATTTTTCTCTAAGACTATGCTCTAATGAAGTGATTTTATTTTCTAATATTTCGACTCTTTCAAGCAATAGCGTAATAGCAGTTTCTACTTCTGCGATTTTTTCTAAGGCATATTGTTTATTAATTTCTTCTGTTACCAATCTGTTTCTTGCATTATAATAATTGTGAGCTAAAGAAGTCTCTTTAGGATCGCCTGGCATTCCATCTGGTATCATATCAATATTAGCAGGTGGATTGAACCAATATTTTAATGCGTCACTAGCAGTGTCATAATCTGTTTTAGGATATAGTTCCTGTTCTCTTAATTCTTCAAAAAGGCCAGTTCCTCTATTTCTAGCTTCTAAACTTCCATCAGGACTATAAAGCCATTCTTTTTCTCTTTTCTCTGCATCTGCTTTTGAATCTTTAAGGTCTCCCTCATTCCAACCTAAGTAATAACTAATTGTATCTTTAAAAGAATATGTGTTAGCGTACCAATAAACCTCTCCGGTGTCTTTTACTTTTACCATATTGCCTATTTTAGGATTTGGAAAAGCCTCTGATATTTTATCAAATGTTGGTACTTCTACTGCTTCTGATTTGGAATATTGAACTTCAGCTAAGCTCCATCCTTCTGTTTTAAAATCAGCTCCAGGAGGATAAAGGTAAAGCCCAGTATCTTTTAGTGAAGTAATTCCATCTTTTGTTTCATAGATTGCATAAGTCGTTCTCAAAGACTTATCAATGGCTTCTGCTGCTATTTTACTTTCGTCATAAGCATTATTCCAATTCAATAACTCTTGACTTAATGTGCTATATTCTTTAAGCAATGGAGCTCTTTTTTTATTTAAATGGCTTATTGGTAAAATAAAATTATATTTAATATCATTAACCTGATCTTCTGTCATTAGTTTTCTGTCTAAGAAATAAGAAAAATCCATTATATAGTTATCTGCATACGGAGATAATACTTCCCACCAATGATAGAATTGTCCTTTATCTACCCATTGATCATTTTCTCTATCAAATCTTCTTTCAAAAGTAATGATATTGCTTGCTTTAGAAGGCTCTGAACTTAAATAAGTATCGAACCAAGCGTTTGCTTCTGGAACCCAAGAATAATACGAATCTTGTTCTCTAATAAATACTGTTTGTCCTAGTTCTCCTGTGGCAGGTAATTGATCCAGACCATTTATTTCAGGTATAGCTCCTGTTCCCCAAGAACTAACTGGTAATTCACCAACTAAAAATGTATTTGTAATAGGCAATCTTTTGCCATCTTTTTTCGTTTTTTCTATTAATTGATCCCAAGTATATTTTTTTAAACTAATCTTAGCATACTGTCCTTCCCTAGGATTAGTTACTCTAGCATTTAAATCATCCAAAGAATTGTAATCCGCTAAATAATACTCTGGATTTACTCTATTACAATCTTGTATGTACACTTGTCCATTCAAGTCTTCTCCGCCGTATACCCATAATTTAGATACGGCTTTTTCTCCATCTTGAGTAATTCTACTACTTTTCAAATTATCTCTATATAGATATGTTAATCCGTTGTCTTCCCCAGGAACTGATTTTAAATTAACAATCTTATTAACATGATCAAAACGAGGATAACATTTAAAAGCGTTGCATAATTCAGATATTGCGTTATATGCATTAGAATTGTCGAAATATAAATAAGTACTTAATTCAACTTTCTTAGGATTTACTACTCCATCTTCGGCTAATTCAACAGTTCCGTTGTCTATGTATATCTTATCTACTTCTCCGACTTTCCATCCAGTTCCTTCTAAAATATAATCTAAGTATTTATCTGCATAGTTAGGGGCGAGATAAGGTTTTTGTGGATCTAATTTTGCCCATTTTCCCTTTAAAGTATCTTTTGTTTTAAACACTTCTCTTTTATTCTTATGTGTATCTTCCCAAGTATCATTTACATATTGCCAAACAGTTCCAGTTTCGATGACATACATTGTTGCTCCGCCAGTATAAGAAGGAACAGTATCATCAAGATTTTCAATTTTAAATTTAGTTCCTAGAAAATCATTTGGAAATTCAAAATCTAAAGTTTCATATATATCATATAAAAGTCTGCTATTTTTTCTATATAACAATCCATCATAACGTCCCATTGTTTTTTCTGGATTAAACCACACAGTATCCCAATAAAATTGAACTATAGCAGGATCAATATCATTTATTCCAATTGAACCGTAGTCATACTTATTTGGATCTGGTGCTAGTGGATATCCACCCCATTCAGGACTCCATACTGGTTCTGGAATAATATTGCCATCGCTATCTTTTATACAAGTTTGAAAAGTTCCCGTTTCTGAGTTAACTTCTAACTCATGCCAGTTGATGAATTTACTCTCATCATTCAAGTCTTTTTTACTTGGGTCAGTATTCACTAATCTAAAAGCTCTATTTTCACTTGGTATATAAGCAAATGCCCCAGGTAATGCATCTAACCATCCACCCAATTCTGAATAATTATTAAAATTCATTCGAGATTGAACGTCAGCCTTAACGTAAAGAACTTTCCCGTCTACGTTTGGAACCTCATTATTAGGTGTCATAGAACGTTTTTCATCTAAAGTATCTTCTCCAATAGTTATACCATTTTTGGCTTTAGATAAATTATGTCTTGGATAATCAATACAAGTATAAGATTTTAGAACTATTCCACTTTCATCTCGACTATCTTCTTCTGGCTGAACTATAAAATATAATATTAGTTCTTCCTCTTTATCTCCCGTCTTTGTAATGCGTGTATACTTTAACTTAGACAAGGGAAATAAATGTTTTAATATTGGGTTATCTATTAACTCTCCATTTTTTAATATAAAAGCAGGAGCATCAAATGTTAATTGATACCATCCAGCCACATCACTCTCAAGGTTGACATTAACAATTCCTCCTTCTATATCCGCATCTGAAGAAGTAAACAAAAGACATTGATTTACGTTATTGTAATCAACAGCATTAATTCGTTCTCTTATAAATATTTTCTCCATCTTCTCACCTCTCTTAAATCATATATATTGTATCTATGTAAATCGGCGTTTCATTAGTAACTGCAGTAGTAGCAGTTGGGAATACTTGTATATTTCCATCGCTACCTATTCTAATGTGTACTCCGATGTCATTGGAGTTATTAGGAGACATATAATCTCTTGTGTCAGAAGGTCTATATCCTTCCGGTATTGTACATAAAGCATTCCATGTGCCTAAAGTCAATTCTCTACTAATCAACCCTCTTAATTGAACGATACCAGTAAAAGCTTCTTTTACTGCGACTGGCGCGTGTCCAGAAGCAATAGAGCATCCTTCTGCCAAAATGCACTCTGTCGTTGTTTTTTGAATTAAAGTTTTCCAACTAGTATCATAATCAGTATCACTATTTTTAACCAACGCTTGTCCTACAGTTCCTCCTTCAGGAACACCCAAACCAATATCACCTTTTGGACCTTGTGTTCCCATAGAACCTACGTCATACCAGCTTTGACTTGCGACAAGTAAAACTGCAATATGTGGTATTGGAAAGATATTTCCCTCTTCATCTTTCAATATTAAATAAACATTATTATTTGTAACTGTGGCCGGCTCTGGTAAAGAAGCAAATGATTCTAAAGTATCATAAATTTGAAATGGACTTCCTGTTTCTCCTTGTATCCCCTGAGGCCCTTGTTCACCCTGTGTTCCTTGTGGACCTTGAGGCCCCGCAACTCCACTAAATGGACCATTATCAGTCCAATTACTATTTCCTGCTAATAATATAAATAAGTGTGCCCCATCTTCATACTCTACTTCTTCTTCATTCTTTCGAACAAGATAAGCAAAATTGTCAGTAACTGCAGAAGGTTCTGGCAATAAAGTCATATTATCTAACACGTCTGTTATTCTAAAGCTATCTCCTCTTGGACCCTGTTCTCCCTGAGGACCGACACTTCCAGTTTCACCTTTTGGACCCTGTTCTCCTTGAATACCCCTAGGTCCAGTATCTCCTTTTTCTCCTTTTGGACCAGTTAATCCAATATTTCCAATAGGACCCTGAGGACCTTGAGGACCTGCTGGACCCCTTTGTCCTTGAGGCCCTTCAGGACCAACTAATCCTTGTTCTCCTTTTTCTCCTTTTGGACCAGCAATTCCTTGAGGTCCCTGAGGACCAGTTAATCCCCTTTCGCCTTGCGTACCAGGATCTCCTTTATCGCCCTTTGGGCCTTGCGGACCTCTAATTCCGCCATCTTCATATTTAGATTGTAGCGTTTCACCATCATTAAATATAACTTCTTGAGCATTACCTATGCCAGATGAAATCAGTCCCAATTCCTTAGATGTCTTATTTCCAATCAGTTCTCTTCCGTTTATTAGAGGTTTCTTGAACAACTCTTCATAATTTTTTGTTCCAGAACCTCCTCCACCGGAAATATTTACTTCATTAATAGCAGCTACTAAACTACTCTTATTCGTTGTATTTAATTCACTCAATATTCCTAGATTCTCCTCAGCAGTACTAATACTTCGAGTATTGGTTCTAATGTCTCCCCTCAACGAAGAAGTTTCTTTTTCTAAAACGGTAAGTTTATTGTTAATTGTTGTACCGTCACTTTGCAAATCTTTTATTTCTTTCTTAATTGGATCTATTTTTAAATCAACTTCAGTCTTTGTATATGTCTCATCTTTCTTCGCATATCTATCATCATGATTATGATCTAATTTTGAATACCTGTCATCATGATTATGATTAATATCTGACTTATTATCATTAGCATTCTTTACTCCACTTTCAATGTTATTCATACGTTGTGCATTTACTAATGTTTCATCGTCTTGCCATGCGGTAGGTGTATAAGCCATGTCTATCCCCTCCTTTTCCTATTATATAGTATCGATAAATCATTCACAGTATTTAATACAGTATATCAGATAATATGCTTTTTGTCAAACAAAAAAAGAGCTCTAGGCTCTTATAATGTAGTTTCATCAACTAAGATAAACTGAGACCAAAAATCAAATTCCTTATAGTCTGTAATTGTTTTTGGATTTGTCGTATTATATGATGATAGATTTAAACTTGGTTGCCCAAAATGCTGCGCTTTAAATATGTCCATATTAGAACTTCCATCGCTTAAAGCTATATTAACAATACGTGTTGATCCAGTAGTAATTTCAATTTTATATGCATGATATGTTGAATTGCTTATAAGTGTTGGAGTACATCCTGAAATTGAAGATGCTGATATACCTGATGCGTCTGTCTTTTTATATCCTGCATAAATTAAATTACCATCTACTGCAAATTCTTGTGATTCCCCCCACGCTGCTATTGTTCCAATTATATTGGTGCATCCTTCATCTGAAAATACATATAAATCCATACCAAGATCTGCCTTAGCCGTATTAGTTATAGTTATTTTATTTCTAGTATCAACTGCTTAATGCTCAACTCCTCTTACTACACCACTCATAAATAGACCATTCCAATAAAATGCAATTTCATAGACTTTATCTGCTACAGGGTTAAGTACTCCGTTCGTTACGTCATCTCCTGTGAGTTTTACTTTAACAGAAGTGCTTTCAGTTATTTCAAAAGTACATCCAGAAGATGCTGTTTGGAATGTTGCTGACATTTCGAATTTATCCCCGCTGGTTAAAGAAACATCCTCAAATGATAGTCCTAAATAAGTAACTCCTGAATCTGATGGTCCAAAAAATCTAAATTCAGACTTATTATCTAAATTAGATAATCTGAATATTACAGCATCCAACATATTTTCAATAACATGACCTTGTAAATCAAATATCTGAGTTTGAAGATCTGAATATTGTGCATCAATATTCTTTTGAAGGATCATATCCATTTGACGTCTGTCTGTTGATTCATGAGTTACCTTACTCGAGATAAAATCCTGTAACGATGCATCGGTTACTGTATTTGTATAGTATTCTAAAGTAAATACTTGTTGTGCATTTGATGGTTCATATGTACCTGATGTATAGGTAAGTGTTAATTTAGATCCCGATGTTAATGGTCCTGTATTAATTAAATTCTCAGAGCATCCTCTTGTATTAAGTATTTGTGATGTTGTACCTGACGCATCAGTTATAGATATTTGTGCTATTTGATCTGCTGGTCCCATATCTCCTATCAAAGATCCTACACTATATATTAAAATATTTTTTACATCAGCAGTTAAAGTTATTACATTTTCATAAGTAACTGGATCTTCTCCAGTAATTGCTCCTATCGCAGTAAATGTTCTTGCTTCTGAATCTTGAGTGAATGCTGTTTTACCCGTTGTGGTTGTTATTTCTGATGGTGGCATTACATAAACTACTTTATCATAAGTGTAATTTGCTGATGTTTTACTATCTACATATTCCTTGGTAGCTAATATCTTACTACCTTCATCCTTGTTTGTCCCACTCGTTGAACCAGTATAAACGTCGCCAGCAAACCAGGCGTTACCGTTCCAATCTAATGTATGTGCATTTGATTTATTAGAAATGCTACTACCATTCCCCACGATATGAGCACTTGTTGTATCTGCTATATTAAATTTACCTTGGACATGTTGGATATTTCCTTGTGCTGTTGTACCACCACCCTCTGCGTGAGAAATGATTCCTGATGCTATAGTATCTTTACCTTCTGCCCAAGCATAGTCTCCTAAGGGTTGTCCTTCCGAATCCATAGCACCGATTGTTCTTGCTGAACCAATTGCATTACCATCTAATATATTTTTAGGTCCTCCTCCAACTTTTTTATTTCCTGAGTCAGTACCTACATATAAATCTTGAGTGTCAGTCGTTATTGCCAATTCACCCTGAGCAAGAGTAGCATTATCAATATTACTAGACAATCCACGTTTTATTTTTACTGTGTTCGCCATTATCTCGCCTCCTTTCTATTTTTACTTAATTCTATACCACATATATACCTCAAAGTATAATTTATTTGTATCTGTTGTAAGAGCGACTTCTCCATCATCTAAAGTGATTGAGCTAATCTTAGAAGATAGTCCTTTCTTGAGTTTGATTTTATTACTCATCCTGTTTCGCCACCTCTCTTAGTGTTCTTCCCATACACCAGAACTATTCTTTATTTTTATTTTATTTATAACTACCCATTTTCCATTAGAATCTTTTACGCTTATCGTACCACCTGACATAAAATTACCAGCAGAATCTCTCCAATTTACTAGACTTGGCGTTCTTTTCCACACGGCATATAGCGTTTGTGATGAAGTTGGTGTAATAGTACCAGTGACACCAGTCGTTGCAGAAGCCGTTGTCCCCCATCCGACAAAATTATAATGAGCCCTAGCAGGAGTAGGTAATGTGACAGACCCTTTCGTTGTATTAGTATTCCAAATGGCATAAAGTGTTATATCTGCGTTTGCAGTATAACTCCCTCCAGAATTATATGTAGTACCAGTACCAGAAGAATTTGTATTCCAAGACCTAAAAACATATGAAGTAGTATTATATTGCGTTAATTCAGGAGTAGATACATAACCGCCATTTGCATTTAATGTTATTATATAGCCAGCTGTACTCGTGTTGGCTTTGTTTGGTTTTACTGTGCTTAATATTAAAGTTTTATTATGTTCTTTTATTTGTGCTGATGGAGCACCTGTACCACCATTTGCATTATACGAAACAGTGTAATTTCCTGCAGCAACCGAAATTGTACCAGTTAAAGTTTGATTATACTGAGCTGTGCTTCTGCCACAACTTATTGAAACTGTTAATGATGTCAAAGACGCATCTGCACTTACGCTTTTAGTACCCACTCCAGTGCTAGTCCATGATTTACCTTTCCAGTAATCGTTTCCTTTAAATGACCCTGATATGCCCAAACTAGTTCCATTTAAAGTTACACTATTGATAAAAATAGTATTTGTAGTATATCCATCTGCACCATACTCTGTACATTTAACTCGAGGATTAGTAATAGTAACAGTTGTGCCATTTCTTGTAATACCATCATATGTAAAATAAACAGTAAATGCACCGTAGTCAGTTCTATTGTCTCCAAATCCCCATAGAACTCCACAATTTATAAATTATTAGACTTACCTCTCTTTATTCTTATTGTATTTGCCATAATATTCTACCTCCTCCTCTTTTTAATTTTATTTGATTTGCCATTTATACCACTTCCTTATTGCACTGGACAATTTGCATTATGAGCAACTACAGAATTAACAACATAATTATGATGTTCTCCATTTACGGATAAATTATACATAGTAATTGGCTCTATTGTTTCTCTAACTATTTGCTTAATTTTTATTTCTCCATTAATTGTAACAAGAATGTCTTTATCTGTCAATAAAGGTAAGCCTTCATGTTCTGTTAAAGAGTGGTATCCTTTTGTTGTTAATAAAGGATGATATGCATTCATTTCGATAGTTATACCATTTTCTAATACAATTGTGGCTTTATCTGTGACATTGTTGTTTCTTGGGGTATCAGAAACTGTAGACAACTCAAATTTCTTTTCGTCTTCATTGTAAACAACAATCTGTTCTCCAACTTTTAAATCTTCAATATTCTTAGTAACTCCATCTAAAGTTATCCTAACTTGAGAGCCTTTAATGAAACAACATACATTTTCCCATTCTTTTTTTAATCTTTCCAAATGTCCAGCTTTCCATTCCCCATTTACTTTTGTGTATATCGTCTTTATTTTCTTCCATTCATTGTTCTTTTTAAAATATCCTTTTCCTTGAGACCAGGTTGAATTTTTATTTACACTTAATCTTGCCTGATCCTGAACCCAAACGGCATAGAAAGTTATCGTCGCCCCGCTATATCTACTTAAATCTGAGCTTAGAGTTTGTCCTGGAGAATAAATAGTATCTTCCCCGGCTTGCGCCCATCCAACAAAATCATAACCGTTATAAGTTGGAATTTGTGAGCTCAATACAAGATTTTGTCCGTATGTTTTTACTTGTGTTGATGGTGCATTACTACCGCCGTTCGCATCATATGCAATGTTATAAGCTACTGGAGCATAGAAATATTCAGCTGTTCCATTAGCGTCAAAGGTATATGTCGCATAATTATTTGTAATATCAGTTACTTGAGTGGCACATACATACCAAGTAACAGCAGCATTATTGTCTCCATTATTTGCTCTTATTGCAACAAACCCTAAAGTAGAAAAATCTCCAGAAGAACCTGCATGAACATCATATACGTATCTATACCAATCACCCGTTCCGGCGGTATCAGTAAGCCATTCACTATATCCTCCATCACCGATTGAATTACGATGATCTCCAATCGTATAACCTACAGGTATTTTTGCCCATATTATATGTCTATATATATGATTAGCAGCAGAATGAGTTGATAAATAGAATCCCCCACAATAAGGAGAAGCTATTCCAGCTGCCTTGTCTATCCTTATATAGTAAGCTCTTCCGCCATTTCCAAAATATTTACAAGCCGATGGCACCCCATCATCATCTTGTACTCTTGTATGAGTAACTGTTCCATTTGCGCTATTATTATAAACTTCAATTCCTCCATTTCCCGATTCGAATACGGAATCTTTCGATGAAATGCTACTTAATGAACCTGTACTATAAAATCCAGCAAACAAATATCCTGTTGGTGGAGTTGGATGTGGAACATTATAAGTCGTATTATATTGTTGAGTTATTGTAGAAATTTCAGTTGTTCCTTCTCCTTTATATGTCCTAAAAGTGTAATTCTTCCAAGCGGTTTTAAAATTAACAGACGCTCCACTGCTAGATAAAGTTAAACTCCAAGGACCAGTTGTATTACTAGGACTAATACCGGTTACAGAAGATAATTCTCTATGCGCTCCTGGTGTAAAGTTTCTGTAATTAAAAGTTGTTCCTATCGTATAAGGGTTAGCTCCTTCATTATAGACTCTTGTATAACTTCCTCCATTTATTGATTGCTCAACAGTTCCTGCTTCACCAGTTTGGTAAGGCTCTGAACCATCAGGATTCAAGATGTTTAAGTTAAAAGAAGCCGTAAGTGCAGCCATTGACGCTGAACCAGATGGAGTATATGTTCCTTTTTTCGGTAAATAATCAGCTGTTCCGGTTACATTATAACTACCTGAAATAGAAATAGTTCCACCGCCATCTCCAAAAGTATAAGTATAAGCAGCAGCGGTGTAAGCTCTTCGATAATTAGTTCCATTAATTGTGACAGAACTTTCCCACCAATCAGTATCCGCATCAGGATATCGACCTGTCTTATTTACAACAGTTGAACCAGCAACAGTTAGAGTGACCGTATGAGTCCAATCATAGTAAGGAACATAATTTCCCTTACACCTCACTCTTAGATAACAATTAACACTTCTTCCACTTGTTTCAGTTTCTATCGTAAATGCGAATTTATTATTCCCATTTTGAGAATACGCTTCTTGATATCCTACTACAGCCATCTATCTCACCTCTCTAACTATCCAATAAAACATATAAATCTCCGTTTTTTCCTATGTCATTAGTCGGAGCAGTTGTTCCACTATATACTACAGGTAATTTAACAGATCCATCATCCTTATTTGTTCCACTTGTTGAACCAGTATAAACATCACCAGCAAACCAAGCATTACCATTCCAATCAAGAGTGTGTGCGTTTGATCTATTAGAAATGCTACTACCATTCCCCACGATATGAGCACTTGTTGTATCTGCTATATTATATTTACCTTGGACATGTTGGATACTTCCTTGTGCTGTTGTACCACCACCCTCTGCGTGAGAAAGGGTTCCTGATGCTATAGTGCCAGAACCAAAAGCTTGTGCATATGGACCCAACGGGTTTATCGTTGTATCATAGGCACCAATAGATCTAATACTTCCCCTAGCTTGTCCATTTACCAAATTACTTGGCATTCTATCTATTGTCTCATTAACAGCCGTTTTAATTTGATTCATATCTGCTGCTGTAACCTTATTTTCTGCTACAACATCTGGTTTTTCTTGAAGGGCTACCTTATCAGCCCATGTAATTTTATTAGCCATTTTTCACCCCTCCTATTTTTTTATTTGAGCTATTTTATTAGCATAACTTCTAAAAGTATCTGTTTCCAATACACTTACTCCTGCTGCTACGATAGCTCTTTTTATATTTTCCTTTGTTTTACTTAAATAATATATTTTCTTTTCTACTGCCGTACCAGATGTAAGTGTTGTAGTATCTGATACATGTGTAGTATTTTTTATGCTATCTATCTTGTTTGCATAATCTCTAAATGTAGTGTTTTCCGGCACATCTACGCCTTGAGCGATGATAGCCTCTCTTATCAATTTCTTTGTTTCTTTTATATATTTTATTTTCTCTTTAATAGAGCCCATCTCGTTCTCACCTCTTTAAAAAAAATAAGGAGCACTTATTAGAAAGTGCCCCCATCAATTACGTCTGTATTACTTAGTTTATTTGCTAAAGCATTATTAACTTCTTCTTTAGTATAAACGTCACTACTGTTGGCTTTCTTACCTAATTCAGTATTAACTTCATCTTTAGTATAAGCATTTGTAATTCCATACCCTGCCAATGTTGTAGATTTAGTTGCGTAATTAGATAAATCTATATTTACAGCCTTATCTGTAATTCCTAAAGCTGTTCCATTAACTTTTACTGCATCAATTTTATTAACTTCGGCTCCTGTTGCAATACCAGTTAATTTTGTTTTTTCAGCAGTTGTATAATCATTTGTAGATAGTCCTTTACCTGTGACTTTATCTACTTTTTTATCTAATTCAGTATTTGCTGCTGTTTTAGTATAAGCATCTGTAATACCATAACCTTCAAGTGTAGTTGCTTTAGCGGCATATGTCTTACCTGCATCTTCTTTAGTTAAGTATGGTGTTAAGTCTATTACAGAACCTAAGTTATCCCATCCTTCACCAGTCCATGCAACATTCATTCCTGTATCTTCTAGGTTATAAACATCACCAACTACTTGTCCTCCAGTAGGTAATGCTGCTTCGTTAGCCACACTACCTTTGTATTTATAAACTGATGATACTTTTGCATCTACTTCAGTTTTTGTGTAAGCATCTGTGATACCGTATCCTGAAATAGTTGTTGCTTTGTTAGCCTTGCCATCAACAGTTGTTGTTAATGTTTCAACTGTAGTTTTATCAGCCTTCTTACCTAATTCAGTATTTACTTCTTCTTTTGTATAAACATTATCTGCTTCTGCTTTTGTTGCAATAGAAGCTTTGATATCTGTGTCATCATAGTTAGATAATCCTGCTAATTTTTCTTTTTCTGCTGTTGTGTAATCATTACTTGACAATACTTTTCCTTCAACTTTATCAACTTTTCCTTCTAAAGCTGTGCTCATTGCAGTTGCATCAGCTTTCTTAGCTATGTCTGCTTTAATTGCAGTATCATTATAGTTTTCAACAGAAGCTAATCTTGTAATTTCTGTATCATCAATTAAAGATTTTCCTGCTACTTTATCTACTTTTTTGTTTAATTCAGTAGTTAAGTCTGTAGTTTTTACATATCCACCTAATTCTTTTTTTGTTGCTAATCCAGCTAAAGTTGTTGATAAATCTCCAATATCCTCAACAGTAATATTAGAACCAGCTGTTACCCTACCTTTTGCATCAACAGTTACTTTTGAATAAGTACCAGCAGTTACTCCGCTAGTTGCTAATTCTAATGCCATCTCAACATTTTGAGATCCATCAAAAGCAGTTAAACCAGTTGCGTCTCCTGTTGCTGTAATTGTTCTTGCTACTGTTAATTTATCAGCGCTTTCAACAGCTCCAGAAGCTCCACCTTTAACTATTTTTACATTTCCTTCATTGTCACCAACATATAACTCTTGAGTATCTAATGCTACTGCTAACTCTCCGGCTACTAATGTTAATTTACTAACGTCGGCTTTTAAACCTCTTTTAATTTTTAATGTATTAGCCATTTTTCTCCCTCCTTATTTATTCAACATTCCAACCTTTGTTAGTTGCAATTGCTATTTCTTCTGCGGTTAATTTTGCTTTATTTGTATTTCCTAATTGAAGTGTTTGCGGTTTAACTCCTTTAGATTTTATATCATATAAATTATTTATTACATTCATTAAACTATCATGTGTTAATAATGGACTATCAGATAAGTTTAGAGTATATTGATAATCATTAGCATTCCTACTAGTATCATAGCTCATTCCGATATTTTTTAGTCCTCCGAAAGTTGTTAAAGCAGTACAATCATCAAACATAGATCTTAGATTACTTGTATTACTCGCATCTAATTCCGGAATTGTTACTAATCCACTACAGTGTTCAAACATACTTCTCATACTTGTCACTTTACTTGTATTAAATGCTGGAACTGTCGTTAGTTTGCGGCAATAAACTAATAGACAACTTACATCTGTTACATTGCTAGTATCCAATAATGGTATTTCTATCAAAGACCTACACCCATAAAGCGAATAACTAATGTCAGTTACATTACTTGTATTAAACAATGGAATACTTTTTAATGATTCACAATTCATAAGCATACAGCTCATATTAGTGACATTAGAAGTATCTAATACTGGTACCGAAGAAAGATTAACACATCCGTCGAACATATAAGACATATTAGTGACATTATTAGTATTTGGATTCAATTCTAATAAAGGAATTCTTTCTCCCTTATAATTTTTAAAATAATTACTCATATCTTCTGGATAAGCAAAACCTATTCCATATTTCTTAATAAAGTTATTTAATTTTAATATTCCCTGTTGCGTATCAGTTTTACCAAGCATGCCTTCTTGTTCTCCATTATTATAATATCTCTTTGAAACTTCAACACTATACTCATCCAAAGGATAATTTAGTTCTAATGTTTTCCAACCATTACTATACTCGTATAAGCCAGTGAAAGCTTTATTGACACCAACCAAAAATGCCCCAATATACTCATTCGTATTCTGAACAACGATATTTATTTTAAAATCTATTGTTCTTTCGTCAACTAACTCAAAACTTCCTTCTACATCTGGAGGTTGATTTAATGTATATGTAATCCCATCTTCTGAGCTATAGAAAGCATTGGCTCTACTTTGGTCATCCATCTTATCTACTTGAAACATGAAATCATTAGGTGACAAATCAATCATTCCCCAAAGTTCAACACTACTATCTGTTGCTTCTATTCTAGCATTATAATATTCTGTAATAGCATTTTCAAATACAACTTTTTTTGGAAAGGTTATTACACCAACTGCACGATCTTCAGTAATGTTGAAGCTATTAGTATAATAACACAAACAAGTATCTCCATCCTTTGCGTCTGTTATCGCATTCATTTCTTCTATAGAATTTCTTTGATATGAGTTTTTTGAGCTTGGTGTAGCTACTGCTTGAACTTCTTTAGAAAAGCTTTCAGCACTTATTGTATCAGTTTCTCCTGTAATACTTCTGAAAGTGTCTGCGATGTCAGTAAGATAATTTACTAATATCCTTTTACCTTCCGTTTCCATTAGTACTTACCTCCTAATGCTTCATTCACGGTATCTGTAACTATTTTATCAACTTGTTTTTCTGTATAATAAGTAGGATCTGTATAGCTATCTCCAAATATGCCACCGTCTAATGATGAATCCCATTCAAAGATTCCATTATTTGACTGTAGAATTAAATGAGACGCTGAACCATCGTAGCCAGACATTTTTTCTAATGTTGGTGACAGATTGACCTCAACCATTTCTTGAGCTGTATAAGTTTGCGTACCCAGTCCATCTACTACGATCTTACCGCCTTCATTTAAACGAGCGACAAAAAAGTAATAAACATAATTTTTTAAATCATTTTGTAAATACTCTAATTCGTAGTTCTCTCCTTCTATAGTTAAGTTTTGTAAATTTCCGCCTCTTCTTAATGCATAATGACTACCATTTAAAGTACATAACTCGAAGTTAGAATATCCTTTATCTTTTACTGTCTGTAATATGTTTGCTACGTTTTCTTCAGTAAACCAATCATCATCTGAATATGGAGTGTAATATGTATAAACAGCATTACCATCTGTTCCTCCAGATACATTAGCACTAATAACATTATCTTCAGATATTGTAATATTTTCTCCAGCAGTGTATGTTTTTACATTATCGTCCACATATTTCTTTGTTGCAGGATTATAATCTCCAGTAGGCACAAATTCTGTTGTGTTAGTTTTTGCTAAAAAGTTATTATTACTATCTTCCAACATCATCATTACCATTTTCTTAGTTCTATTTTTAACATTTTCTATATCTTTAGTAATGGCATATTCTGTTGGACCTTCATCACAAGAAAATTTCTTTACAACAGCTTTATATGGAGATACAGTATTATCAATATCAAGTTCCAACCTTAATATAATACGGGTATTATTTTGATTCATTGTCATGAAACTAGGGTATGATGCTGAAATAGCTGTTGAAGTCCTAATGTCTGGACAAACCATTGTTCCATAATAGGCTAAAGTGATATATATTCCGTTCGTTGGGATATATAAACATAAATGGACGGTCTTGCCTGGATTATCATTTATTATTTTACCCAAATCATCGTAAACATCTGTAAATTCAACAGATTCGTCATACTTAGGACGAATATTTGTTTGTAAAATATATGTAGGAATAACATCATCAGCCGCGTTTATTACTTCACCATTAATAATGATGTTTTTCCCAGCTATTAAAGTATCTTGTTTTTTACTTAAAGCTTCATTAACTATATCTTTTGTATAATAATTTTCTAAATCAGGTATATTAATACCCAAATCTTCTAATGTTTTGTTTCCGGTTAATTCTACATTGTTAATCTTAGGTTTATTGGCTAATTCTAAATAATTTGTAGTACCGCCTGTACTACTTCCACCGTTCTTGCCCAAAGCGGCAAGAGCGATTATTCTTGCTACTCCGTCTGTCTTAGCCATATTAATCACCTAATTCCTTCCAATGTATAACACCACTACCAGAAATCTCTAATTCTATTTCATCTATGCCTTCTACGACAGCAAGATAAAGACCTGGAGCAGTTGTCTCAGTTACTTTATCAAGAGTTGTCATGTTTATTAGAGCAATAGCATAGGATTCGTTTGATTCAAAATTTGCATGAGAGCCTTTCATAGAAAGTTTTGCGTCACCATCAATTTGAATACTCATAGTATTTCCGGTAATATTCTTAATAATTTTATCTTGTGGCTTTACAGTGCCAGCATTGATAGTCTTATCTCTTAATATTTCCATGATTTCCCCTCCCTTCGTCTATTATATTAGGACTATTTTGTGTCCTTTTCTTCGTCTTCTTCTGGGATTTCAACTTTCCAAGTTATAACTTCAGTATCTGCACTAATATTAGCCAATTTAGTAACACCCTCAATTGCCTTTTTACCTTGAACTATAATAGTTCCAATTACAACGCCAAGAACACCAATACTTGACATAGTATTTAATAAATCATTAGATAATAATATTACGCCAAATGTATTAACAATCATTTCATTTATAAAAGGTAACATTGTAAAAGCAACTGATAATAGAGCAGCGCTTACATAAAATATAGCAGACTTGCCAATTCCTTTAAATAGTTTCTTCCAGCTAAAAGTTTCTTTTTTTGTAGCAACGTTATATAATGTTCCACAAATAGTATTAACGATAACCAAAAGACCTAAAATTATACCAAGCCATCCCATTGTTTTTAAAGTAAGTAAAATTGCATTTAACATTTTTATCCCCTCCTTACAAGGATGAGCGACTCCTTTTTAGGTAGTCGCTTATCTTTTTTTATATCTTTTTTAAAGCTTCTTTCTTATAGAATCCGGTAGTTCCAGTATTATTTCCTACTTGATATGGATAAGGTTTTCCGTTCCAAATCTTTAATATTTGTCTTTTCCAACCAATTCCATAAGCAGTATTACTTCCACCATAAGCACTACCATTTCCTGTTCCAATAATTTCAACAGCATCTCCTACATTTAATTCTGTAGATGGTGCTGGAGTAGGTGTTGGTGTTGGTTCTTCGTATTTTTTGATAGAACTTTCATCCATCCAACCTAAATCTCCTGTAGTATTATATGGATGTGCTGAACCAGGATTCTTTCTTGTTATATTAGTCACCTTATTGCTAACATGACCTGCTGGTGATGAAGCAGTAGAACTTACATATAAAGGTCCATTAACAACTACTTTGTCTCCAATATTAAACTTGTCGCTTGGAGTTGGTTGTGGAGTAGGTGTTGGTTCTTCTGCATCTATAGCTTTTTGTACGTCATCTGGTAAATAGATAAAGCATCTGAAATAATATCCTGCTCCAATTCCCCATCTACCGTTATTATTACTTCTTGTACTGTTCCAGAATATAGCACTTGAACCCCATCCAGATTCTGAAGTATATACTGAATTACTATTATTTACTCTTTCAACAATAGCAACGTGTCCAGCACTACCTTCTTTACCCCAACACATGATAGCACCACGTCTTGGAGTAGAACCTGTTTTTAATCCAGCCGCTTCTGCTCTTTCTTTAAATCCTACTGCGTTACAATTTAATGTTGTATAAGTACAACCAGTTGTTTCTCTAGCAATATTTATAATTTCATTAAATCTACCACTAGCATAACCAACACAATTTGCTAAAGCATCTGCATATTGATATCTAGGATTTCCTTTTATACAAGTATTCCAACCACCAGAACCTCTAGTAATAAAATTCTTATTATTTGCAGGTCTTGTGGTTCTCATTGTAAAACCTGTAGCTCCTATCCCCTCAGGATCATCGGCGTTTAAATTTTCAATTTCTCCATCTTCATTTAATTGCTCAGGACTATCTGTATTAAATTCATATTGAACATTTTCATCTGGTATATCGTCTCTTATGTAAGCCTTTGCAATCATTAATCTTGCTTCTTCAGGTGCGCTCTCAATGTTTTGTATCTTTTGCTCCCAAGTAAGTACTTTTTTGCACTCTTCCATTTTTACACCTCCATTAAAAAATTCCTAAGAATTTCTTATTTTTTCTTTTTTCATTATTTTCTACTATTTCATTAACTTTGTCTTCTAAGAAACCAGCCAATCTTTCTATTTGAATTACATCTACATCTTCTGGTCTTTCTGATGCCCACTCTACGGCAACAAATCCAATAATATTATTATTTTTATCTCTAATCGCTACATCATAATAAGAATATACATCTATAGACTTTTTAAATTCATAAGTGTTCCCCTTGTCTTCTCTTATATCCTCTATTGTTTTACACTCCGAATATCCATTATGTGTAATTTCATATATCAATTTAGGCATAACAGATATTGGAATATTTGTACAATCCGCCATTTTACTTTTTTGTCCTGCTTTAAATACCTCATATGATGGAGACATTCTCAATGCAGATCTATAATTAGAATAATGTTGGCCATTGTGAAATTCAAATAATAATATTCTGTCCGCATTTAGCAATTCCTTATAATAATCCATTTTTTCAATTATTTGTAAATCAAGATTACTTTGTTCTCTAACACCTTTGCTTATATCTTCTTTTCTCAAAGCTGCATTTATATACTTAACACAGAAATAGATAACTAAAATAATCTCTGCCAAAGTAATGCCTATTGTTTTCGCTGTTTCTATAACTACGTCCATAGTCTTACCCCCTTCTCTTTCTTACTTTTTCCCTCTGTTACTTAGTAGATAGAGTTAGTATAAATTAAGGTTTAATTACTTCTTTCTTCTTACAAGTCTTTTTTGTTCGCTGAAGTCTATAAACTCAGGTTCTATTGTTATTATACCACCTTGTTTATCTGTTGTCAAATCTGCAATCCAAGCTCCTTTTTCATTATTCAAGCCAAGGCTTCTCGCATAAGGAGTTTGATCTATTGTAGATGGAACTTGGAAACAATGTACATCTGCATACTTCATATAAAATGAATTATGATAATGGCCCATTAACAATATATCTGGTTTTTCTTCTGTAGGAATTTGTTCTACATATTTTTGCATTCTATAACTTCTCGCATAACTCTGACCCTTAGAACCATGAAACAATCTCAATCTTGTCTTTCCATAATCAACATCTGCAACATCTTGTCCTAAATATATCATATCAGGACGCTCCTTTGCGACTGCTTTTCCTATATCAAAACCGGCATTTCTTACGTGAGAATAATCATGATTTCCTCCAATAAACATTGTCTTAATTCCAGTCTTAGAAGGATATTTCTCAACAATATATTCAAGTTGCTCTTCTGCTCCATGTGCCCTTAATTCATAAGTATGATTTGGTCTATTAGGATACGCACCATCGCATAGATCTCCTACGTGAAACACTGTATTTATTTCCTCATCTTCTGCTAAATCATACAAATATCTTAAAATGTCTAATCTATCATATTTACTTCCCAAATGCGTATCGCTAATAAACAATAACTTATGCTTATCACCAGCTGCCATTTTATAAACGTCCCTATCCTTAATAAGTTGTTCCTTTTGGTAAATGAAGAAGCCGTCTTTATATTCTGCTTGCCACCCATTTTGTTTCAACATTTCTACAAAACCGAACACTTCATACTCTTTTAATCCAGTTTCTAAAAGAATATCTTCCAAAGGTCTTTTCTTTTTTATTAGGTATTTTATTTTGTTCATCATTTCTTTTTCGTCCATAATTAAACCTCCATAAAAAAAGGCGCAAAAACACCAGTAGTTTTTACGCTATATCACTTCTCCATTTATCTCATCTAATAGAGATGCTAAAGTAGTTTCCATTTCTTTGATTTCGTTAATTGCTTCGACAAGGCTACCTTTATTACCTGTGTATAATTCAGTTAAGTCTCCTTGTTGTTCTTTTAATACTCTACCTTGATTCGCAGATAGGCCATCTTTAGTTGAAGTAGAAGTTAAATTATCAATTATATTAGGAACATAAATTGCCATATTGACACCTCCATTATTTTATTGTTACTGTTGCACTTGCTGTATTTTTATTATCTTCATAACGCCCATATTTTACTTTCACTTTTATAAGATATTGACCACTGTTTGGTTTTAGTTTTTGAAAATATCTTCCTAGTTGCCAATCAGACCAGGATTTACCATTATCATAGCTAATCGAATACCTTCTTGGCAAAACAGTCGCCTCGTCAGGTAAATTGTCTTTTACTTCAGTAATAATAACGCCAGAATCAGCATGAACAATTTTTATCTCTAAACTTGATGGGTTCACAGGCTTAATAATCCCTTCTAAGGTAAAAGTTCTTGATTTTCTCCCATATGAATCCATTACATAGTGCTCTCTCTTAGAATCGTGACTAAGCCATTCTTCATAAACATTATTAGAAAAATTAGTATATTTATGCCAAATGGGCTCCCCCTTTTTTCTTATGTAAAGCCACGGATCATTAAAATCCCCTTCAATAGTTATCTTCATCTTGCCAGAAGGTCTCATATCTCCTGTTTCTTCCAACTCTATTCCGTCATAATACTCAACAGGATTACCATAGCAATCAGTAAAATCTACATATTCTATTTTAACAGGTATTTCCTTGTCTTCGACAATATTGGTTTCTTCATAAACTCTCTTTGCCGTCTGACCATAGTTGTCTCTTATCATTAAATCATAAGTACCATTTTCCCAAACACGGCAATGGTCGTAAGGAGACCAATATTTACCATCAGAAAACGAATACTCAAATTTTACATCTGGATGTTTCTCTGCCATATCAATCTCCCTCCTAACCGCATAGTATAGATTCTAATACGAAATCTAATACTGTAAATTCTTCTTCTGTTTTATTTATACCATTCCAAATCTCATTAATAGCATCTACTAAATTTGATTTTTCTGTAGTTGTCAATGCTGTTAAATCACCAACATCATTTTTTAATAATCTACCACTATTTGCTGCTATTATAGCATCTACTCTATGTGTTGTCAAGTCTGCTATTACAGGAGGAATAGACATATTCCAATCTGCATTTATTGTTATTTTATCTGCAAAAGGAGGACTGTCCAATTCATTAAGCAATGATGTTATATAAATGTTATGTTTTGTTTTAGCTTTTCTTGGTCTAGCAGTATATCCTTCAGAAGTCTCTTTATAAACCCCCTCACTCTTATACGACTGAAATTTCCAAGTTATTTGTTTGTTTGCATCTAATCCTAATAATCTACTTTCTTGATATAAACAATCAACATCTCGCCACAATACAACTCTATCTATTTGGTCATAAGAATATTCTTGGCCCAAATCAACTCTCACTGTAGTTCCTGCGCTATTCTCATTTAAAGTACAATAAGAAGAACCATCATGATTACCATCGGTAATCTTTTCAAGATTGCTTCCGCTACCTTTTTCCATTGTAACGTTTTTATTAAGAGCAATATTATTACCTAGTTTATCATAAACATCAAGTTCTATAATTTTTCCGTCAGAACCTGTTGTTGTTCCTTTTATATATCCATTTTGCGATATATCTATATATCTTATCTTATTATTTAACGTAACTATTGATTCTTTATCTAACGGAACCTTACTTATAGACCTATAAATACTAAAACGAACATATCTTGCTGTTTCTTTATTTAAATCTGTTCCTGTACAAGTTATATATAAACGAGTACTACTATCGGTATTTATAGATCCAGATTGTCCCGGTGTTACTTTTACAACCTTCTGAACAATATCTGAAACATTCGTTAATATAAGAGTTATATTAGATGAAGTTGTGAATTGCTCAACAGGAAATTCATACGCATAAGCATCATTAGGCATTATCTCGATATATTTTACTTTTGAAACGCCTGTTCCTTCTCCATTAAAAGATATGGGAGAATTAACCGTCTCTGAATAGTTCCCATTCTTCCATTCTGAACTATATCCATTATATATATCACTTTTTCCGAGAGCATATCCTTTGTAATGTTTAATCACACCATTAGAATCTATTTTCACAAAAGGAGTACTTGCCAATGTTTCAAAATCTTGTGAAGCCCATTGAGAATAATATACCGTTCCACTCTGTCCTTTAATGCCAACTCTAACTTTGCAAGTATATTTAGAACCTGGTTCTAAGTTATTATATACTTTACTATAAGGAGGAATTACATTGCTTGCCTGATAGTTCTGACTAGTTCCATCCTCTCTCTCAAGAATAGTTTCTATAACATAAAACTGTTCGACGTTAGATGGATTACTGAAGGTATAATCTACTTTTGCCGTTGTTTCTGTAATCTCAGATATGCCTAAAGCACTTATCGTAACAGTAGCAGGATCTGTTTTAAAAGAACCTGTAGCAGTAGAGCTTCTTCCTTGCGTACTAGTGACGGTCAATTTATAATAATAAGTGGTGTTCGCATTCAAACCATTAATTATATTTGTCCCAGTAACTGAACTTCCATAACTTGTAGAAGTACCATATTCCCACTTATATGAAGATAATGAATCATTAGTATCATAAGAAGCTGAATACTGCATTTCTACAGAAGTCTGAGCATAAACTTTTACTTCGTGTGAATTGATTGTCGGATTATTACCAATCGTCTTAAAGCTGCCAGTCTTAGCTACCGATGTTCTTCCCCAATTATCCGTTACGGTCATACTGTAATAATAAGTAGTATTTGGAGTTAATCCACTTATTGTAGTGCTTGTAGAAGTTGAACCATAGCTTGTTGATGTTCCATATCTAATTAAATAACTACTGAAACTTGCATTTGTGTCATAAGATACATTTGGACTTAGAACAGCAGTAGTTCTCGAAGGGGAAATCGCAACACTGCTTATAGCTGGGGCATTTCCCGTTGTCGTCACTGTATCTGAGGCTGTTGCTGTTAAACCAGCACTATTTGTAGCTGTTGCTCTTAATATATAAGAAGTATTCGGTGTTAATCCACTCCATGATGGAGAAGTACCGGTTTTAGCACTTCCATTATTCAATGTTGTTGAAACACTAACGTTACCACCGTTTGTTCCAGCTGATGCAGATATAGAAGCGGTAATATTAGTTCTATCACGAGATACTGTTGAGAAAGAAACTGACGGACTTCCGATAGTAGGAGCAACGATATTTAATGTACCATTACCACTTACACAATATTGATTATTATTCCATCTTGCTGAAGTATATCCGCCATCAAACATAGCTTTAACTGACAAACTTACTGATGTTTTTGTCGTTGTGAATGTCCCACTCGCTACTGTTGAACCGTTAGACCACTGATCATAAAACCAATAAGTACTATAATCATCACCATGTGTAAAATTAACTTCTGAGCCATCTATCCACGCAGCTGCTGCAGCAAAATTGTATCTTCCATTCCCATTATCACCAAGTTTTAATGACCAACTAATTGTATACCTGCCGTTTGTTGTTTCATAAGATACACCAGTTATATCTAAATAGCCCCTACTGGAGTTATCATACCATTTTGTATATACTGGTTCTCCGTCATAAGAACAATTCACCGCTGCCATACTATCTCACCTCTCTAACTATTTGTATCTATCCAAATTATGTATCCGCTTTCTGGAATCTCAGGCTGTTGAGTTCCGACAACTAAATTAGTTGTATTCCAAGCAGTTGCTTTGTCTTGTTTTTTCGTAAATTCATTCTGAAGATCCTGTTGGTCTGCAATATCTCCACTTATTTGTCCCCATTTGTTATTTTTTGTAAATGTCTCATCAACATATTTCTTTGTTGCTGGGTGATAGTCACTCGTAGGAGTATACATAAGTGTATTATCTCTTGCTAATACTTGATTTTTTGTTGGTCTATCATTTATTAACATCATTAGGTCTTCTTGGTCTTCTATATTATTATATATATTACCCCATGAAGCTCCACCAGCAATCATATCAACATATTTTTTAGTTGCAGGATGATAATCTTTGGTTGGCTCATAGGCATTAATATTATCTAACTCTAATACGTTATCTTTATCGGCCTTCTTATTAATATTTACATTTGCATTATCTAAGCCTGTTTTTAACTCATTTATTGCACCTGTAATATTAGTTGTATCAGTTGTTGTTAAATCACTTAATGTGCCGATATCATCTCTCACTTCATTTATAGCATTTACAAAATTATCTTTTTTTGTTGTATGTAAATTTGATAATATTCCGTGTTCTGCATCTAATTCATTAATTGCATCCACAGTGTTATCTTTTTTTGTTGTTGTTAACAATGTAATATTTCCCAAATGAGCTGAACGAGCATAGTAATCTGATGTTTGATTGTTTAACTTAGTTGCGTTAGCAGCATGTAAAACAGTCATATTTCCATCTGTTATAGAAATGTCACCACTAGCATTTCCACGAACTGTTCCTAATATTCCATTTTGTGCTGGATAAATATTAGGTTGTTCTAAATCTTGCCAGTTGCTTCCATTCCAAATCCATTCATGTTGCTCTTTGTCAACTAACTGCCAACCAGCTTGAACTGTTGTTCCGCCCATTATTTCTAATGCTCTAGCTGTTAGCTTTTCAGGAGTTACATCTTTGGTATTTAAGTCAATTTTACCAATTAAAATTGTTGCCCCTCTTAACGTATCTGTAATTGACTTCAATTCATTTATTGCACTAACTGCATCAGTTTTATTATTGGTTGTTAAATTTCCAACATTACCAATATCTTTATCGACCTCATTAATGGCTTTTACTACTGTTTCTTTGTTTGTAGTAGTCAATGTATTAAGAGGACCAATCTCTTTATCTAATTCATTAATGGCATTTACAGTATTATCTTTTGCAGTAGTTGTAAGTGTACTTACATTACCAATATCTTTATCTAACTCATTTATAGCAGATACTAAATTAGTTTTATTAGTGGTTGTTAAATCGACCAATTCTCCAGCACGACTATCTAACTCATTAATTGCTGCAACAGCAGTTTCTTTTGTAGTAGTCTCAAGCTTACTAATATCACCAAGTCCATTAATAGCATTAATAACACTTGACTTATCTGCTGTTTTTAATTCTGGAAGTTTACCCACTCTCTTATCTAATTCATTTATACCTGCTACAGCAGTACTTTTATCATCTGTTGTTAATTCCTCTATGGTACCCAAATCATCATGAACTTCATTTAAAGCATTAACCATGTTGTCTTTTGCTTCAGTATGTAACTTAGATAAGTCTCCCATCTCACTATCTAGCTCATTAATTGCGTAAGTTACGATTTTATTTGTAGTTGTTAACTCCTCTACAGGTCCAACATTTGTATCTACTTCATTAATTGCTCCAACGATAGTACTTTTTTCAGCAGTGGTAAGATTCTCTAAATCTCCTATCTCTTTGTCAAGCTCATTAATTGCCGCAACTGCAGTACTCTTATCTTTTGTTGTTAATTCTTCTATTGTGCCTAAATCATCGTGAATTTCATTAATTGCATTAACAATTCTGCTCTTATCTTCAGTATGTAAATTTTCTAGCTTACCAATTAAGTTATTTTCTAATATTGAAGTAACATTCATTATTGGTATCCATTTTGGTATCTTTCTCCAATGACCTTCTTCAGCATAATCTTCTTTTACATAAATAGCCCAGTCACTGTCTTCATAAGTATCTCCAGTTGTTGTAGAAGTATATTTCCAATTGTTATCTCTTCCGTCTGCTTTACAAATGTATTTAGCATTTAATAACACTCCTGAAGTTGGATCTCCATCCACAACATAAGGTATGTTTGGTAAATCACCATCATTGATTCCAAAATATCTTTCTTCGGCCGATGCTGTAACTAGATCATTTCTTTTATTATATTCGTATACCACACCATTTTCACTAACGGCACACCAGAATCCTTGAGTTAGTCGATCAGAAGGAATATTATTTCTGTCTGCGATAGTCTCCACCTGAGAATATTCTTTATCAAAAATAACTCCTTCTACGGCTAATTGTAAATCTTCCGCCATTCTATTAAAATTATAATTAAGGTCGGTAGAATTGATTATTCCACCAATTTCTCTTAGTTTTTGAGTTATTGCCATAATTCTACCTCCTATAAGTACCTTGGCACTATTTGCCATTCTACGTTTATTGATTGTCCTTCTGGAATATTTAGTTCGCAAGATAATTTGTCTAATTTTGTTATAATGACAGTAGCATTAGGATTAGAATATAATCCGACACTTTTATCAAGTATAAAGCGATTTGTTATTTTATCTATTCCTATGATTCTTCCTCCTGCACCATCTTTTGAGTTTATATTCATTTCATCTTTAAATATAACTGTTTTTCCAATATCATCTGTTCTCACTTGTCTAATTTTTTCATCGAAACTTACCATCGTATTAGTTCCATTATTTGATATAGACGCATTCTCCTGTCTTTCAACATAATTCCTTGGTTGCAAATACATTAAATCGCCCTCAACTTTATCTGAGCAATCTACTCCGTTTAGAGTATATATATTTTCACCCCAATCAAGAATCATTTTACTATCAGCTGTCAATCCATTTAAAGTAATAACGCTAACATCTCCGACAGTTTCATTGCGCAATATCATTGCCCCAGAATCTATCGCCGTATCAGTACTTATAATAGCTCTTATTTTTGAATTATATGTTCCTGGATTATATATTTGAACTTCATTTTCTCCATTTGCCATTGTCACTGACATTGGTAAACTTTCTTCTCTATATAATAATCCCTCATCATAATAGTAGTCTTGCGTGCCATCAAAGATGTCTCTGTACTCATAATATTTTAAATCATCTTGATAGTATAACATTCCATAACCACAAGTTTGTCCAACTGTCGTGAAAGTTATACTAAAGTTTCCTGTATAACTGACTCCACCTGTATCTGGATGCGTTAAAGGAATGTTTCCTAAATTATCTACAGAACTTACTTTTACCCAATAATATCTATAGGGTTCCTCTGGTCTTATTAATTTCCCAATCTTTTTTGGTCTTATCCAAGATTTCAATTGATCAAATTCAAAAGCTGACAAATTATCAATAAAACAATTATAAGTAAAACTTTTTTGAGATAATCTAGTATTAAAGTAATATTTACCATCATATCCGTCAACTTCTAAACTATTATCATTAAATTCAGGAAGGATAGGAGTGTCATAAGTACTTCCGTCTGAGACACTCGCTACTCCTATCTGACTTGAATCTATTCCGTCAAAGACGAAGGTAAGATATATTTCTCCCTTGTCTATGACATCCATTATATTTGCTCTTCCGCATACTGGTTCATGTGCAGCCATATAATCTTACCTCCTTTTTACTTCATATTTATATTTAACCTGGTCCCAATGCCTTTCTTTGCCATCATATCATTTGCTCCTTGTACAAATATATCTAAAGCTTTCTTACCATCAGCGGCGCTTGACATTGAAGCAACATTAAAGTTAATAGAACCGAATGTAACATTAGAGTTTGTTGTAGCATTATTAACGGTAGAAGGATCTAGTGATTTTGCTAATGCTCCGATTTGTTCAGTTTGGTATGCACTTAAGAATGCCTCTGGACGTGTCTTACTACCATCTACCCAAGCTGGACCAGTGTAATCTACATAACCTCCAGATGCATAGGCACTTCCGATCAAATTACTTGGTAGCATCCATACGTCTTTACCAACAGTATTTCTTACTTTTACATATTCTTTTCCATTAAACTTCTTTTTAGCTTTGATGGTAACAGTTTTGGGTAATTGACTTCCTCTATTTGTATATCCTTTAAATTCAGTTAATTGTCCCCTTTTCTCCTCATATGTTTTAGCATGTATATCTCCAACAATATATCTTCTGCCGACATCTGACGGACCCCAAGCTTCTTTTGAAGCATCCGGCTTAGTAACCTTATCTTTTTTATCATCTTTTGGCTTCGGATCTTCTTTTGTATTCTTTAAATTATTGTAATAATTTCCCGCGCTCCAAGCTGCACTTGCTGCTCGAGCATAACTATTAGCTGCTTCTGTTGCCTTTTGCCAAGAACCAGGAAGCGCTTGGATTTTAATATCCATAGCTTCAACAGTTTGAGTAACTGAAACAATATCTGATGTTAATTTTCCTAATTCAGCTCCCATATCTGTAGCAGCTTTCATAGCATCCATTGTTTCTTTCCACTCTCTCTCCATTTCAGATTGTTGCAAAGCACTTTGTTGACGATACTCTTCGTTCCAATGAATCAAAGTTTCCATCATCGCTTGAGTTCCTTCTTCTTGAATAGCTTGTACTTGTTCCCAATACCAAGTCATTTTTTCTAAACGATAGTCATAAGTTTCTGATTCTGCGTCTTTCGTATCTTGTAACCATTGTTTACGATCGTCCATGTCATCTTCAAAACGCTTTTCTGCTATTTCCAATTGTTTGTCCTCTAAATCTTGTTGTAATTGTAATAATTGAGCATTATTTTTACCGGAAGAATCCAATGTCGCTCTACGTAAAGCTTCTTGAGCTTTGTATAATTCTTTGTTACTATTATCATCTTCTTGGGCTTTCTTTCTAGCTTCAACGGCTTTCTCAATCATATCTATCTCATCGTCAAGAGCTTTAACTCTAGCGTCATGCAATATTTTTTCTCTATTTTTGATAGCATCTACAAGTTCATTTTCTATTTCTATCTGCATTTGGACTAATTCTTCACGAACTTTCTTGACTTCTTGTGCATATTTAGACATGTCATTTTCGGTATCTCTAAGGGCATCTCGTTGCTTTTGGAACGCCTCTACTAAATTGTCTATATCTTCTTTCATATCAGCAGGCATACTCTTGTATTTATCATACATTGTTAAATCTGCCCATCCAATATCTCCATTTTCTTGAATCTTAAACATTTGACCATAAGGAGAATCTAGTAAATCACCAGCAGCCTGATTTGTCATTTCTTGTTGCATCTTAAATAAATCCTTATAAACATCATACTGTTGTTGAGCTAGATCAAGATTAGTCATCATTAAACGACCATAATCTTCTCCGCTATAATCTTTATACAAATCTTTAAAAGTCTCATTCTCATCTATCTTATGTTGAAGTCCTTCGATTTTTTCTAATAGAGTTAATGTTCGTTCGAGTTTCTCATTATAATCCTTCTGAGAATCTGATGCCTTTTTCATACCCTCTACTTGAGCATTGTTTCCAAAAGCGTGAGGATCTTTTAGATAATCTGATACTTTTTTCTTCAAATCAATTGTAGTTTTTATTCTATTGTTATTTTTGTTTATTTGATCATCTAAAGAGCCAAGACGATTTTGTAGTCTTAGAATGCTACCATCAACATCCTTCATATCAATGTCTGATAAAACACTATCCTTTATACTTTGAGAAAGTTGATCTCGAAGATTTTTCAAGTCTACTTCAACTTTACTTGTGCCACCCTCATAGGTTCCGTTTTCGGCTTCTCTCATTATTTTTGCATATTGAGCAGCAAATTGGGAAGCTGCACTTAATCGTGCATTTAATTTCGCTTCTTCAGTTTTAACAGATGCTTCAGCTAAATTCTTCTCTAACTTAAGTTCTACATCATTTAAAGCTCCTGCTACATCAACATTTTCTTTTTTACTTTGCAATTCTTCTAGGGCAGCATTTATAGCAGTTTTTTCTGCTTCAAGAATTACATTTTGATATTCTAATTCTTGTTCTGTCTGTTCTAATTGAATAGCAAACTCTTCTGCTTTTGCAACAGCAGACGCTATCGCTAACTGATACAATCCTTCCTCGAGTCCTTCTTGAGCAACTAATTGTCCATTCTGATATTGTACTGCATTATTTATCTTTCCAAGAGCATCATAATAATTTTGTGCGCTCAATGATGCTGAATTAGTAAGATCAACGGTTTTTTCAAAAGTATCTAATATAGAGAATAAATCCCCAACATCCCCAAAGCTAAAAAGATTGTTACTATCATGAAGAGAATCCATAAGAGACACTATATTTTCAAAAGTGCTTTGAATTTCTGATATAGCCGAAGACATTTCTCCAAATGTTGGTTCCTTAGCTGTTTCAATCAATGGAATCAATTCATTCAATGTATCAGAATAACTTTTTGTTTCCGTTTCAAGTTCCTTTATCTTATCTTTATTTTGTTGTACAGTACTATTATATTCCGCAAAAGCTTTACGAGCTTCTTCTATTTTCCCTTTCTCTTCAAGAGTTAAAGGATAAGTATTTCGTTTTCTATTGAATCTATTAAGGTTTGTTGGATCTTCCTCTGCCATTGATTTATAATATTGATATCTCTCTTCTTCGTATTCTGACCTTTCGTCTTCGCTATTGAAAGACATCTTATTAACATCTTGTTTAGCCAGTTTTCTTAGCTTGTCGTTATAGGCTTGTTGAGCATTGATGTCTTTACCATTTAAACTGTTTATCTTTTCTAATAGCTCAGCTTTTTCTCCTAATAAGTCATTAATTGTACCAACAATAGCTTTATTTTTATTCAATTCACCATTTTCTTCTTTATATTTTTCAAGTATCTTATCTATTCCACCAGCTGAGCTAAATAATGAAGAAAACTCTGTTTTTAACAAGCCACTTGATGATAATAATTCTAATTCTGATTGAGTTAAATTATCGATGCCAGCTTTCATATCTTCGAGTTGCTTTTTCTTTACAGCCTCTTCGTCTGTTAAACCATCTTTTTCTAAATCCTTTATTTGAGCATCTATTTGTTTTTTTATCGATTCTGCTTGTGCAGCTCCTTTATAAGATATATTTAAAACAGCAGTAATAATTGTATCTATCTCAATATCTTCTAACCCAGAGTCTTTTAATTCCTGTCTTATCTCTTTATCTATTTGTTCTCTAGCGGCTCCAAAAGTTTTTTCATCATACTGTAAAGAAGTCTCTAAATGCGTTTTTGCACTGTCTATTTCATTCCAATCTATCTTTTTGAACTGTTCTATTAAATTATTTATTTCTTTTGTAGCATCGGATACATATCCACTTCTTCCGGCTTCCATTAATCCAGAGATCATAGTATCCGCAACTTGAGATGCAGTATCTTTATTTACGTCCTGTATTTCTTGAATAAAATCGTCTCTCTTAATCTGATACGCCTTTAAAATTTCAGAATAATTTTCATCCCATACTTTTTTGTTTTCTTCTATTTGTTCTTTAGATATTTTACTGTCCCAAGCAAGAGAAGTTCCAAAAAACCCTGCTCCAACAGCAGCTCCTGCAACTGGAGATCCAAAAATAGTTGCTGCACCTGTTGCAATTACTCCTATAACTTTCCATATTACATTTAAGGTCCTTTCTGTCTTTTGGGCACCTTTCTGTAAATTATTAAATTGATCCAATTGTTTGTCTGCATTGGCTGACATTTCACGTTGTTTTTTATCTAATTCTTCGTAAGCAGCTGCTGTGTTTAAAATTGCCTCTCCATATTGATTATATCCAATAATTGCTCCCGGAACAAGTTTAACTAATTCCTCTGTTGAATCTTTAAGTTTTTGTGTTTCTTCGTCTGTTTTATCTAATTTAGTACTTAATTCTTCATAAACTGCTAAATTACTTTCTATGCTATTCTTCTTTTGAGAAAACTCGTCCATCTTTTGTTGTAATTCTGTAAGTTTTTTCTGAGTAGTTTCAACGCTCGGCCATAGCTTATCAAAAACAAATTTTACAGCACCTATTGATGCTCCAATAATGGCCCCCCAAGGAGGAGCAAATTTACCAAAAGTAGTTGCCAAACCAACACTTGTACTTAACACAGATGACATATCATCATCAAGTCCAAGGAATGATGCTCCCATTTGTGCCAATGAACCAGCAACTAATCCTCCACCAACATTTATTTTAGAAAAAACTGCCGATATCTTTTCACTATTAGTTAAAAATTTGTCTGTCGTAATATCTTTTACCTGTCCGATAGAAACCGAATCTAAATTTTTAAAAGCATCTAATCTTTTCTCTGACAAATCTCTTGCCTTTTTTACTTGCTTTGGATCGTCTAATGAAATAGAAGATTTTTTTTGTTTTCCAAAATTACTTTTGTATTTTAATAAGTCTTTATTAAGAGTCGAAACTTCTTTGGTAAGATTTTTTCTGCTTTTCCTTAATTCTTCTATAGCATCGTTGTTGATATTGAATATCTTATCAGATTCATCTTTTAATACCTCTTGTAATTCGTGATATCCAATACCATACTCTTTTGCGAGACGTTCCATTTCTTCTTCAATCATTTTATCGACTTCATCATCGCCAAATAATGACAACTGCTGTACATCTCCCAACAATCCTTTACGACGCAAGCTTTCAGTAGCTTCTTCGTATAATTCTCCTCCAATCTTTTTGCTGTCAGGATTTTTTACTTTTCTTTCGTATCCCTCTCTTAAAGTTTGAAGTTCGCTTTTTCTACGTGCGCGCTCAGCTTCATTTGCTTCTAATAATTTTTGTTCTTCCGCCTTATTCTTTTTGATTTGAGCCTCTGTTTCTCTTATTGCTCTTTCTTGTTCTTGAATATAGCCATCACTATTAGTGCTCATTATATCAAGTTGCGTCTTTACAGCATCTGTAGCCTGTTCATACGCTTTTCTCATTGCTATCTGTGCACCAGTATTAGAACCAGCTTCTTTAATCTCTTGATCTTCTACTAAATCGTCACTTTGTTTAGAACGAGTCAAATTCTCTTGTGCTAATTCATTAGATTGTGAGGCTGAGGTATTATCTTCTAATGCTTGTGATGTTTCATTAATAGCCTTTGTATAATTGCCAAGTCCATCTATTGAATTTTTAATATGACTCCAAACTGAATTTGCTTTATTTCCAACGTCCTGGAAACTTTTCCCAAGTCCATTAAGATCTGAAGACAAGTCTTTTAAACCGAGTTTTTCTAAACTCCATGTTTTGAATCCTTTAAATAAATTACCAGCCTTACTTAACGTTGTGAAAACTTTGGTTAAGGCAAGTAACGGAATAACCGTACTTGTAATTCCTTTTGGAATTTTATTCAACAATTCAATAAGAGAGGAAAACATATCAATTATTCTTTTTATCATAGAAGAATCTGCTATATTTGTAGCAAATTGTTGCCATGCATTATTTAATCTAATAAAACTTGCTTCAAGCCCCTGGTTATATGCCCTTAGTTGTTTTGCCGTATTTCCGTTCGCATTTTGAGACACATTTACAAGCTCCATTGCCCTATCATAGTTATCCATTAATGCAATAAAACGAGATTGTTGTCTATTTCCTGCTAATACTGTAGCTATATAAGCTTTATGGTTACGATCTAACGTATTCCACATTGGACCAAGATCATCCATGATGTCTTGTAATGTTCTTAATTGCCCAGAACTATCTGTGGCAGCTATTCCAATACTATTTAACGCTTTCGCAACATTACTGAATGTCGTTCCATCCTCTTCTATCTTTCCGATATCTTTTATTTCCTGTAAACGAGAAGTTATAGACTTCATCGCAGTACCAATGTTTTCTGGTGCTTCACGAGTTACTTCTTGCATTGTTGATAGATAAGCCATATAATAATCTAAATCTAATCCAGCCATACGAGCTTGAGATGCAGATTTTTGCATAGCAATTGTTAATTCATCTACACTTGATGCAGCTGCAGCATCTAAAGCAGACATTTTATCTGCAACATCCATTGCCTCATTAGCGCTTAATTGATATCCTCTTACGGCAGCAGTTAATCTATTTGCAGCTTCTGCAGATTCAATTCCTCCCGTTTTAGAAATTGCTATTGAAGCTTCTGTCATTTTTAATGCTTCAGAAGTTCCTAAACCTTGTTGATAAAAAACTAACTGAGCAGCAGCGACATTTTTAGTCGTAGAGCTTAATTGATTTGCTAATCTATTATATGAAGATGTCAAATTATTAACTTCTTCTCTAGTTTGGCCAGTAACCATCATTGTACGGGTTAATATTTCATCATAATCTTTAAAAAACTCAATTCCTCTACTTAGTCCTGTTTGAAATAAATTACTTAAAGAAGTTCCCAAAAAGGTTCCAGAAATAATATCACCAAATTTAACAACTTCTTTCTTTGCTGCTTTAACTTGATTAACCTGTTCGTCAAGCGATGAACTAAACTTCTTGCTTTCTCCAGTTACACCATTTAAATTTATTCCTACTCGAGATAGTATATCATTGTATTGTCCCAATATGCGATTTGCTTCTGTGCTGCTGATCATAGAATCATATTTAGAATCTGACATTTGGTTCTTAATATCTTTTTGAGCATTCCTAATTTCTTCTTGTGTTCTTAATTTAGCCAATTCTTCTTCTTTTGCAATAATTTGTTTAGCTATTTCTAAACGCTCTTGATCTTGTTTAGTAAGTTTTTCGCCCGCTGTTACTAAAACTTCTGCTTTAGAGATTTCTTTTCTAGCCTGAGGCGTACTTATGTTATTTTGACTCTTAAAAGAAGAAAGCTCTGCAGATTTCTTACGACGTTTTTGAGACTCGGCGTCTAATTTCCTTAATTGCTTTTCTAAGTTCTGATAATCTTTTATTAAAGATTGATTACTTGGACTTTGAAAAGACTGATTAATAGCCTCCTTCATGCTATTAATTTGTGTTTTTACCTTTGTAGTTTCTTCTCCAACTGTCTTGAATGCTTTTGTAATGGCAGAAGCATCAGTGCCTGTTGATAGTTCTCTATTAAGATCTCTAATAGCATTATTATATGAATCAAAAACACCTTTCCCTGCATCTTTGCCACCAACTTTTATTTCTGGCATCTTTATTTCTTTGATGTTTTTCAAAGCACTTGTGTCAGGTATATATTTGACTTTAATATTTACAGTATCATTACCTGCTGCCATTTAACTCACCCCTCTCTAAATCTATTCATTAACTTTTTCTATTTCTTCCATTTTACTTTCTAATAATTCTTTAATTTTGTTTATATTTTCTTCTGTAAAAGATTGTCCTAAATCTTCAAGAACTGACATTAAAGTTAATGAATATTTAGCCTTGGCTTTTGCCCCTTCTTCAATCTCTCTAAAAATTTCTTCATATTCTTTAGAATATTCTCCCTTTTCTAATTCTTCGATTAAACTGTAATTATCATTTATAAAATCTATCCAATTAATATCTTCTGCTTCCATTGCTTTGTGCATTTCAGTATTACCTAATAAATTGAATAAAGTTAATGCTAATGATATTTTTAGTTCATATTTATTATGGTAATATTTTTTTTCTATATTGTTTAAAGTTTGTCTAACTATAACATCTTTTGTACTTATTTTTTTTAATTCTTCTAATCTCTCTAATTTCATTTTTTATCTATCCTCCCAACATTAGCATAATTAAATTCCATGCTAAGTTTTATTTTATTCACTGCGTGCAACATTGTATCTGCTGTTGCATCATACCATTCTTTTCTTGTTTCTAATGGCTCTTCTTCATATAATTTAAGTATATCTCCAGGAACTGAAGTTAAACTATCTCCAGTTTGTTTAATAGGCCAAGGATTGGAAGTGATTTTATTTTTTGTTCCAAGAGTCGCCTCTAACATATCAGAAACTCTTAATACTGCATCTCTTGTGTGTCCTTTTGTTTTTGTTCCTGTTTTAGAAATAACATATATAAGAGCTTCTTTTTCTTCGGCAATACCTGCAATTGTTTTTACAGCTATTGCATACCTTAATACATTAATTACATTGATAAACCTATTATCTAATAAACCAGATGGATTTGCATTTAATTTTTCAATCGCACTTGGGTTAGAGCCTGTTGTATACATATCAGTAGGAGTAATCCCTCTTGCTTTTCTATCTTCATTAACGCTATCAACCAAAGATATATAATTTGGATCTGAGAAAGCGTGTTGATGTATTATTGCAAATCTTATGATATCTTTTGTACTACTATCTATTGTTTCATCCATTAATAGATCTAAATTAGTTGCAGGTAATGACAAAATTCTTTTACCCGATGTACTACCAGCTTTCATCTGAATAGGTAAGGGATTTTTTCCTTCAGCAGTAACTTCTATATCATAAGTACTTTTCTTTTCTCCATATTTAGAATCTCCCGTTTGAGCTATTAATGATTCTGAACCCTTAAATCCAGCTATTGTATTCTGAACTGCAATTTCTTTTGTCCATTTTTTTAGTTCTGGTTGTTCCTTAGTAATTTTTGTCATATAAGTAGCATTAATTAGAGTTGAAAAATAACGCTCAAACCAATTTCCCAATGTAGCGCTTTTACCAGATACCATCATTCCTTCACTAACACCCAATAGTCTATTCATACTTCTTGTTATTGTTGATTTAATCTGTGAAATTACCTCTTGATTGTTATCTGTTTTTCCTTTTTCTATAGTTTCATGTAGCGCTTTTTTACTTATCTCTTTTACAGAATCTAATACCGTTCTATTTAACTTGTCTCTGGAAGAAAGTTCTTTCCATATTTCATCGAATACTTTATTCGTATCAGTTAATAAATTATTTAAAATTTCAATACCCTTCTCTGGTGTTACTTCTTCAGATGTAAATAAACTACAAAAATCTATCAAAGCTGCGTTTTCTTTCTCCTTAAAACTCTCTATTGCAGCTCTTATTTTGTCTTCTTGTGGATTAACGGAGATAGACTGAGCCTTTTTCCAATAAGGACTACAAAATAAATAGTATCTATGTAAATAACCCGGTCTACCGTAGTATCCTCCATCTCTCACTTCTGCTGCCATATTACATCACTTCAATCGTAAATATCTCTTTATTTACTCCATTTTGATTATCATCTGCTAAACCTTGTACATATACCGTAGAACCATATGCCTTTTCTGAATTATTAAACCCTATATAGAAATTAGTACCAACAGACACTTTATTAAATCTAATAATTACATTCATTTTTTCTTCTGTTAGAATATCCATCGCTTGGCATTGCATTTCTAGTGACATTATTACTTCTGCTCCAAGTTGTTTTATACTTGTTAAGGATTTTGCCTCATTCTCTTCTTCATAGAGATATGTAAATAAATGATTTACTTTTTTAATTAAATGTATTTCATCTTCAACGACTTCAAACTGATCTTTAGCAACTTTCGTTAAATTGCCATAATCATCTGTTAAATATAATAATACTTCTCCCATTGGTTTAGAAGGTAATTTAATTATATCTTGGTCATTCATCAAAACAGTATCTGTTATTGTTGCTTTCGTTTTTTGATTCGTTTTTGTCTCTCCAAATATACTGTTAAACAAATTTAACATCATACTTCCATTCATTAAACTAAAACTAACATGTTTAATCGTTGATGTACCCGCTTCAGTGCTTCTACCGACAATATTCTTATCTCTTTCTCCAACAACGAAACTTGAAATAGACGCATTGTCTATTACCATAAAAGGTTCTCCCTTTTTTAGACATTTGTCTCCATATCGTCCGTCTTCTCTTACTCTGAAAATGGCTTTTTCAACCTCTTGAAACCTTAATCGATCAAGCATCTTATCTCACCTCTTTCAATATCCTCTCTGTCTATTAGTAGGCTTTGTATTCCTTTACTTCATTCATTGTACCATAGATTAAATTTTGTGTCAAATAAAAAGAACCTTGCGGTTCTTTATATTATATAGTAGCAGCTTCGATACATTCAGTAGCTTCACCAGTACCATTTTCTCCGTAAATTCTATAAACGATTAGACGTTTGTCGTCGTCTGCTAAAGCAGTTCCGTTCATATCAAATACAGCAGCAGTACCGTCAGCATTTAATTCAAATGTATAGTTGTTGTCTAAAGCAAATCTTGGAACTTCGATTTGTAATGCATCATTACGTCCTGTAAATGTATTGTATAATTCAGTATCTCCTACAAATCTATAAGTTTTAGCGAACATATCACTAAATACAGTAAGTTCTCTTGCTTGTTCTGGTTCAGTTATATCATAACTATAGAATACTTGATATTCTTTGTCTTTTACAATTGTATAATCACTTGGTCTCCAAGCTTCTGCATCTAAAGCAATGTCTTGAACAGCTGTTTTACTATCGTAACGAGCTTTTCTTTCGCTTATGATACCATCTTTTACTTCTGCTAACCAAAGAGTAGTTCCAGCAGCCATACTATGAGTTAATTTTAAACCTGTGTCAGTAGCTTTAATTTTTTCATTATATGCAATTCTTATAGCGCTTTGATCTCCAGACTTAACAACTTCTCCACCAGTAACTACTGCTAAATAAGTCATACTCATAACAGCATCTTGAATAGTTAAGTTAACAGCCTTGTTTGAAGCGATACGAGCTAATATTGGATTACCCTTACCACCTTGTACGTCGTTTGTATCAGCAGTTTGTTCAATTGTAGATAATTTTAAAGTATCAAATTTAGCAACTGGATTTCCACAAACTAAATCGTATAATACAACATCAGCACAAGTAACAGAAGCATATTTACGTCCCATAATTTCAAACATAATTTTTACCTCCATTGAATTATTCTAGCCAATGCTTAGTCTTTGATTTATGCTTTTTATCAGCATAAGGTGACAATAAGCAAGCTATTTGATAGTTTTCAATTTGTACTATTTTTTCTAGCACAGCTCTAAACTGTAATAACGTCATGTTATATACCGTTTCATAAGAATGTCCGTGAGCAACAACAGCAACAATTTGAGAAGCAAGGTCATCTTCGCCCTTCTCCTTTTTTATCTCAGCTAAACGTTGTTGGCCTTTAACAATCTTATCATGAACTTCTTGAGCACGTTTAGATCGCGGTGCATTTTGTATATTAGTATCTTCTTCTTTTTGCGATGTTATCTGTTTGATAACACTTTGAATCTCTGAAAAAAGTTCTTCAGTGAGCTCTATCCCAGACTCTAGTTCCCCTATAAATATAGAATTCTGCATCTTTAAAAACTCAACTTTTTTATGCATGAAGAATAAAACAGAGTCTTTAAATATTTTTTGTAAGTTTAAATCATATATTATAAACTTTTTATATACGTCCCAGTCCTCAAGATTCCACGTTTCATCTGTCTCTTCTGGAACTAAATCTTTTCTTGATAAATTCCATATCGCATAAAGATTCCCAAATCTTTCGTTTCCTAAAATAACAATATCCTTGACCGTCGGTTGGAAAATAGTAATCTTAGAATTTAATTCTATTCCTTCTCCAGTTAGTATTCTACTTATATTAATTTTCAAGGATTGTTTCATAAACCATCCTAAAACCGATTAGTCTATCTGATAACTTAGCATTTATAACTTGATCTAATCTATATTTTACGCCAGAAGTTTGAACAAATTTAGTTCTCATTACCTTATCTATATAATTACATATGACAAGAGGTCTCAACCCATCGTTAATTATCCATTGTTCTGGTGGAGTCCATACATCAATTGCTATTGTAGTTATAGCGTTATTCCTTTCATTACCAATATCTTCCATTAACAAATTGATAGAAATATAACTTGCATCAACATCTGTCTCATTATGTAATGGAATTAAGGGAGTTCTCCAAATTGTCTTATCAACAAGAGACATTTTTACTTCTGGTTGTTCTAACGCATTTTTATCTATATAATATAATAATTTTCTTATCTCTGGAGTAGAATCTAAAACAGCAGCCAATCTTGTGATATCGTTATTAAGAGAGAGAAACAAAGACGCTTCTTGATTTTTACTAGAAAAAGCACTCATATTACACCCCCTCTACACTTACAATTCTTATTTCTTTTGTATAAATGTCAGTTCCAGTCATAACAACTAGTTTTATTGTACCAGAATACTTATCTTTTATAGAAATTGTTATAGAATTATTAGTAGTTTTATATGTTCCTTTTACTTTCGATGGGAAAGTAGGAACAAATTCTGCATCTTCCTTATTGTTAAGATAATATTCTGCACTTCCATTCCATACAATTGTATCTGGTCCTATTATGTAAATATTATCCTTAATCCACTCGTCACCAGAATGTATAACAAATTCTTTATATATTAACTCATTATCCTTAAGACTAACTTTCACAACAATGTCTTTAGCGACAAGAGGAGTTATAACATTTCCTGTTATAGAAACATCGTTTGGATCTTCTACAGTTAATACAATGTCTTTTTTATCTGTAATCTCTCCATTTTTAAAGACTTCATAATTAACTTCAAATGGTTTACCAACTTCTAATATTACATCAGAATCAAAATTCAATCTAAGTTCATATCTTCTGTTGTAGTTTGCTATATTATTTTCGACATCATCACCATCTTGCAATATATCATCATACATACCTAATATTGTTGTTCCATCCGTAGACAGATTATCTACGAATGTAACTCTATATGGTTGTCCGTTAAATAAGAAACGCATATCTTGTTCTAAACTTAGATTTCTTTGTGTTATTACTGTTATAGGAGTATCTACTTCTCTAGCCATAACAGGAGGATCGGTATATTTATTTTCAACTAATATTGAACTCATACCTCTTCCCTTAGCATATGCTTTTTGAGTTCTAAGATTTCCTTCTTTATCTACCCATTTTAAGTCTACATTACATCTATAAGCAGTTCCATAAAAAGATTCTTTTATTACACGAGCCTCTCTTTTTACAACAACCCAATACTCATTATCCCATTTAAATAGAGTTCCCATTTTAAGTACATCTATTTTAGATAAAACTAACACTTCATCTCTAATATCTGTCATTGCGCCAGTCATAATACCGATACGATTTGGATGCCAATCTTCAGTGTCTATATCATAAATAGATACGTCCATACCATATTGAGATTTTTCTAAAAAAGTATCAAGATTAGTTCTTACTTGATTTTTAACGTATTCTTTTAAACTAGAGCCAACAGTGCCAGTAACTCTGGCCTTATAATTTTCTAATACACCCATATCTGGCACCCCCTTCTTATTGAGGTTTAGCTATACCGTTTAAATAATTTATAACATCAAAAACTCTTCTCTTATACCAATCTCCATCTAAATATTTTAATGGAGCAACCTTAAAAGCAATTGTACTTGCTGTAAGACTGTCTAAGAGTCCGTTATTCATTGTTAATTCCATCATTAATTCATCGTATAGTCTTTCCCATTCTTTGCCTTCTTCTCTCCAACAAAGCATCTTATATACCATAGATATTATATGTTCTCTAATATACTTATCTTGCATTATTCATTACCTCCAAATGTAGAGATATTGATAGTTTTATAGCCATATTCAGTAAGTCTATTTTTTAAGCGTTTATAATATCCATCATGTAATTCAAGCAAATTCTTCATCGTTTCATTTGGTGAATAAGTTTTAATACCTGCATCATAATATTGTTGTTCTATTAATCTTGTTGAGTTTAATTGTTGCTCTGTCCAAGAAACAACCATACCCCAAGCCAAACATTCTATTTCATGATCTGATAAAGATTGCTCAAAATATCCTTCTTCATCGTTTCTTGCATGAAGATCATATCCTGGCAATACTCTATATTCTGTTTCTTTTGCTATTCTACATAAATAATATATTGATCTCTTTAGAAGAGGTAATAAATCTGTCATTAATTCTTCTTCTGACATTACCGCAAATCTATCATCTGTTACGGCACTAAGAAAGGATTCGTATATCTCTATATACTTTGTTCCCATTTTATCCCTCCTTATTCTGATAATATTTTTTTAACTAAATCTGTGTTATATCTATCATTCTTTGCAACAATTTCTTTGATTGTATCATAGTTTACTGGATTTTTTAAAGCTTCTCTTATTTTATCTTCTTTATCGTTTTTAATCCAATTATAGAAAGTAATAGCTTTTACAATAGGAACTTCTGCAGTTTCTTCTTCTACATGAATTTGATGAATTCCTGCATCTTCTTCAACTTCGCAAACACGATCTCCTAAAATGTAATCTCTTTCTTCATCACTAAGAATACTTCCATATAACATTTCTTCTGTGATTCCATCTACTTTTATTAATCCTTGGCAAATCATTTTTTTGCTAACTGGATAATCTAAGATATTTTTAAAACTATCTAAAGATATTCTTAATTGACTGTTCATAGGAATATTATAAAATCTTCCTTGAGTATCTCTTAATCCAACTCCGCAATCGCCAACATTTAATAATCTAATTTCAATAAATTTATTGTCCATTTTTTCAACCTCCATCATCTCTTTTACGGATTTTTTCTTTTCCTACAGTATAGTAGGCACTCTCCGTGTTAATAATAATTTAACATATTTTATTCTTTTTGTCAAATATTTTTATAATAAATAAAAAAGAACCTTTCGGCTCTTTTTATATAACTACGCTTCTAAGCTTTTATCTTTGTAGATTGCCCAATAATTGTGAGATAATACAGCAACATCGAACATTTGTTCAAGACTAATTTCTTGAGATAAAACTGCGTCAGTGAAGTTTCTTACGAATGTAGGACCTTCGAATGCAATTTTAACTGGTTTTTCAGCTCCAACTGGCATAATGTATGCATAAGCATCATTTACGATTGTTTCAGTGTTAGTATCATCAGTGAATGATTGGTTAAGGATTATAACGTTGCATCCTTTGTAAGTTCCAACGTATCCTTGGTTTCTTATGTCTTCAACGTCTCTGTCACTTATTTTAGGATTTGTAACAGTAGTCCATCCTGGGTTATTGTATAATTTACTTGCAAAAGCAAATGTACAATAAATATTAACGCTGTCTCCATAAGCTCTTACAGTGTTGATTAACTTATCGAATTGATCCATAATTAATCCAGCACCTTCATATTTGTTTGCAGCAGGTCTATCTGGAGCTTTGAATGAAGCGATTAAAGCTTTTTGAATTTCAATATATAATTTTTCTCCTAAAGCTTCTGTTAATACATCTAATAGTTCAGACATTGAAATTCTTCCTAATAAGAAGTCTTCAATTTCTAATCTTGTAGCACCAGCATATACTCTTGGTTGCATTACTAATTCTTTGTTATCTAAAGTAAATGTTTTATAAATACCTTGATCTCCTGCTTTAGTAACGAATTTTTTACCTCTGTATTTACCAGTTCTTATAGTGAAACTAATTTTTTCTCCATATCCTTTTCTTCTGATTTCAGCGAAACCACCGAATTGTTCTAATACCTTTCTTGGTATAACGATATTAGCTACTTCTTCGATTATTTCATATAAATCAGCTGCATGTTTTCTAAGATATTTGTAATCTTGGAAAGCACTTAATTGTTCACGAAGTGAATTTTCAAGGTCAGCAGCAGTGAATTCAGAAGGGATATTTTCTTTAGTAATTGTAGCAACTGCTAAGTCAACGATATCTTTCATGTTATCCATATCTTTCTACCTCCCTTACGCTTTATTAACAACAACGTAGAATCCTACTTCGTCATTTTGCATTGTACTTTTCTTAACGATGAATTCGCATTTAGCATCGTTATTTTTTGTATCTGTAACTTTTATCATTCCGTTACCATCTGGATATCCATATAAACTTCCGTTTTTGAAAGCATCATCGAAAGCTTCATTATCAGCATAGTCTCCAGAAATTAAATTAGTATGGAAACTGTCTCCTTCAGATAATTTCCATAATCTTGGTAATTCTTCTTCATTGTTTACGTTGAATACGAAATGATTAAGTCCTCTTTCTCCTGCTCTGTAATATCTTACAGTTGAATGCATTAAATAAGGACAAGAAACTTCTTCTTTAACGATTTCGTTTTTCTTACGATCAATGAAAAGGATCATACCATTCTCTAATGTTTCAATTCCATCTTTTACAGGTGTTTGAGCTTCAATTTGTCTTGTAGCTTCAGAAGCTAAGAAATTGTGTTCAACAACACCATGACCAGAAATCTTATATTGAGCCATGTTTAATTACCTCCATTTAATTTTTCTTATTAGCAGCTTTTGTAGCTCTAACTAATTCTTGCCATCCTTTTTTAGTTTCTTTTTTAGCAATGCCATTAAATGAATATATCATACCATTTACTTTATTTTCATCGCTTTCTTCTTCAACCAATACTTGTTCAGCAAGTTTTGCACCTAAAGTTGATTTTAAATCTTCTATGCTATAATTACCAATATTTTCTTTTATGTCAGACATAAAATCACTATCGTTTATTTTAGCAGAGAATTTATTAATTAATTCTTCTTTAGCTGCATTTTCATATACTTCTAATTTTTCTGTTAATTCTTCGACTTTAGCTTTTAATGCTTCTGTTTCATCTTCAACAGTAGATTCAGCTTCTGTTTCTTCTTCTACTTCTGGTTCTTCTTCAGACTCAGCAGTTTCTTCTTCAGCTTCTTCTTCGATTTCTTCTACTTCTTCAGCAGTTTCATCTTCAGAATTTTCAGAATCTTCGTCTTCATACTTTTCTTTTTTCTTTTTGCAAGCATATTCGTCTTCAGATTCTTCTTCGGCTTCAGTTTCTTCTTCTGTTCCTTCTTCAACACCGTCTTCAGTAGGAGTAGCTTCAGCCGCTTCGTCTTCTGTTACTTCAACAGCTTCAGTTTCTTCAACTTCAGGAGTTTCAGTTTCAACAGTAGCCTCTTCATTAACTATAGTAGAATCTGTTTCATTAACTTCAACAACATCTACTTTTTTTTCTGTGTTTGGCATATTTGTACCTCCTATATTCGATTCTTGTTCTAACGCTTCATAAGCGCTAAGCATACTCGCATATGCTTGAAAGAACTTGGCATCCTTGAAGCAAGGAGTGTGTGCATCACCAAGAACAGTAATTCCGAAGAATTCGGCATTAGTAATTCTTAAATAATGCTTGTCATCATAAATCTCAAATTCACCGTCCATAGTTTCAGGATTAAGTTCCATTGATAGAGATTTCTCCTCTTCCAAAATTTTTTGGGCTTCAGGAAATCTTCCGTCCCATATTACAGCATCTACTTCATAATATTTCCTTTTTACAGGTAAACCATAAACTTCTTCTGTAACTTCTACCCTCATGGGATGAGGATCTAATGGGACAAAGCCGTAAGCTATTTGACCTTCGCCGTGTCCTTCAAAATCTCCTTCTTCAGAATTATATCTTCCAACAATAGGAGTACCAGGAATGGTTTGTATCAACTTTTCAGCTACGTCTGCATCAATAATAGTACGATTGACATTTGGTCCTTCATAGAATACTCTTGCTCTTCCCAATGAAAATTGACTATTAACTTTAGAAAACTTAGTTATCTTGATGTTTAGGGCAGCATATTTTGTTAAGTCCATATCACTTGCCTCCTTTATTGACTATCCTCTTTTTTAAGAGTTCCGTCTGTCTTTTCATCTGTTGATGATTGTGGTCTTCCACCCTCAACATTATTAGCTGCATCTGCAGTTTGTTGAGCAGCGGTTCCACCCTTTCCACTCATTGTATGAGAACTCATTAGGGGAACGAGTCTTTTGTCGAGCTTCAATAAATCATTTTCCAAATATAAAAGAGACTCAAAGTGTCTTTGCTTAACACCAACAGCTATTTGAGGAATGATTTTGCTGTATCCATACTGCGCATTCTTCAAATAAGTGTCCATCATTTTCTCCCTATTACGATAGGAAATCGGTAAATATGAAACTACAAAATTGTAAGTTCTTTTTCCTCTTGCACCTATCTCGGCATTACAAATAAAAGATAACCATGTACTTATTTTTTCCATAATGTTCCAAATAAATGATTCATCTTTTCTTGCTGAGAATTCTAACACTCCAGCAGTGTCCCCATTGAAAATAGCTTGAGGAACACCAGCTTCATTGTACATCTTTTCTTCAAATTTGTCAATAAAGTCCAAATCATTTTCTCTTGAAGTATCAGATAAGTCTAATACACTTACATCTGCTAAAGATGTTAAAGCATTTACTCTTTCCATCTTCTTTGTGATTTTCTTTAAGTTGTCATGAAATTCAGCAGCAAGCGCTAAATCGATTTCAGGATCTCCATTACTATCGATTTTAACATGTTGGAACAAGATTTTTTGAAGACTATCTTCAATATAATTATCTCGTACATCTTCGAATTTTCTCATTCTAACAATTTGTCTTAATATGCCGGCAAAAGGAGGCATTCCATTATAACTTGTAAAGCCAATACCATGTACTGGAGTTACTAATATTTTTCTTTCTCCATTATTTTTCCAACGGTAATAGGCAGTTCGCAATCCTTTAGGATATTGCTTTAATACATCCTCCTTTGTTATATTAGGATCAATTGATACTAAAGATGCCATAACTTGGTCAATAAAACTCATATCTAATTCAAAAATTGGCATTTGTCCATTTTTTGCGTTTCCAATTATTTCACAATAATCTGATGGCAATTTGCATAATTGAAAATATGGTTTTCCATCCATGTTAATAAAATCATAATAATAGAAAACCCTACCATCTACAAGAATATCGATTAAAGTACGTACAGTAAAGTCTTCTACTTTTATCTCGTCGTCTAAAAATGCTAAAACATCATTATACTCTTTTTCTAATTTTTTCTTATTTACAGTTCTTCCTGTACTTGATAAATCAACAGGAGACACATAATAATAATTTAAAAATAGTGTTGCATAATAAAGTATAATTCTTTGATATTGTGGTTCATTATAATAAACCCTTGATAAAGTAATCCATAGTGGATCTTCTGGAGATAATTCCATTAACTTCTCATAAGTTATACTCTTTGGATTGTATCCCCTAACACGGTCTAGGTCTAAAACTTTATCATAACTAGGATCATATTTATTTATTGCTTTAGCCAATTTTTGGAAACGAGCTATTAATTTATCTTTGTCTTCAAAAGTATTGGTTTTTTTCTCTTTCTCCATTTTCTACACCTCCTAATTATAAAAAGAATATTGTCCTAACGTACCCTTTCCGGCACGTTTTTTTAATTCTTTTTCTTCTTCTAGACTTATAAACCACAAACCATAAATAAATGAGGAAACTAAGTCTTTTCCAATTGTTGTCTTAATTTTTTGAACATTTATATTACTTGTCGCAGTTTCAATATTAGCCTTCAGATTCGCCAATTGATCCTGCAATTTAGTTGTAGATATATAAGGAATTAACTGAGTGGCTTTTTTGTCTACTTTCATTTTTCTCCAATAATCAAACTGAGCAAAATAAGTTCTTGCTTGTCGTTCATTAATAAGGAGACGAACTCTGTCTAAACTAAGCATCAAATGTGCATTCTTATAATAATCTGAGTTAGCACCTGAGCTTGCCTCGACACCATATAATTTTCTTATACATCCTGGCATTTCAGTCTTTTTATATTTTGGCTTATTACTAAAACCATATGCAGGATAATAATCACCATCTTTTTCTTGCTCAATTATTAAGAAATCAGCAATACCAGCTCCTGGTCCATTTATATCGACAACTATTCCTCTAAAGTTAAATATAGAATCAAGTTGTTTAATTTTAATAGATTGGTCTTGGAAATGTCTACCTATTCCAGGCATTATTATTATATTAACCAAGTGGGTGACAAATCTTTCTCCAGATGTATATGTTTTAAATATCTCTAAAACAGTTTCATCACTAAAACGACCAACATCGACACCAAGCGTATAAAAAACATCGCTTCTATGCTCCGGTTCAAACTCGGGTCTTAATATTTTCCTACGCTTATCTATTAAATCATAAGAATAATAACTCTCTTCACTACCACCAGCCCATCTTGACATATATTCTCTTAAAAATGTTTCCAATTTATAAGTACCAGTAGATTTAATTTTATCTAAAATTTTTCGTTTATCTAATAGTCCGTGCATAACTGGAATTCGATAATCCCCACCAAAAACAAATACTTTATCTGGTTCAAATACCATATCAACTAACATCTCAACTGTTAAATTATAAGCATAGGTATTTTTATATCCAGCAGAACCAATCATTATTTGTGAAGCATGCGGTTCTGTCGGATTATTCTTACCACACATTGTTTTTCTGTTAACATTTAATAACGGAATAACAACATTTTCAATTTCATCTTGATTTGCTAATGAAAACTCTTCGATTGTACCTCCATGTCTACGTCCTCCACGGGCACTATCTGTTGTAGAAACGATATCTATTGCGGAACCATTTCTGAATTTTAACTTAGCTTGATCTTCTCCACCTGTTGAATAATGTTGTTTTTGTTTATCAAAATCAGCTATATCAAGCTCATTAACAAAAAATGGAATTAAGTAATAAACTTCATTCATTTTTTCCTTTGTGATCATTGCCGCTTGTTTTTTAGTATCTGCACATAAGAATAATTTGCTCATCGGCTGCCACATTGCTTTCATATTTATTGATATGAAATTTAAGAACGATTTTGAATAAGCACGAACAAAAATTCCGCTAACTTTTTGATATCTCGCCATAACTCTTAAAAAAACTCTTTGATAAAAGAATACTTGCTGTAAATATGTATTTTTCCTTTTTACGATATCTATAAAATAATCTGGATAAAGATACAATATTCGCATTGCATAAGTTATATTATCCCAATTATTCATTACATAATCTGGCGTAACAACAATTCTTTTTATATCATTACGCTCAGAATACATATGATGATAAGCATCTATGAATTCATCTAAACTATTTTTCATATTCTTTACTTATCTCCTTAAACATATCTATTAGTTCTTCTTCATTTAGAGTTTCATCTTCAAATCTTTCTTCTTGAGCTTCTTGTGTCTCAAACATGCTCTCTATATCTTCTTCATTGACATTTGTTCCTGAGTTTTGTTCCATTAATTTAGTATTATACATCTGAGTAACTTCTTCTCCAGAACCAGCAACTATTGCAGCAACATATTGTTGGAAATTTCTTATTGTTGCATCTACAATATCTCTGCTTTCTGTAACTTTATAATCCATTAACCATCCATGCTCTTCCAAAAAAGCTATTAGCTCGCTTAAGGATTCAATAGTCTCAGTATCGTTTTGTACTGCGTTTTGAATACCAGATTCTTTCATTAAAGATTGATAAGAACTTATTAATGTTGATACTTCACGAGTGTCTCCAGAAGCTAACTTTTTGTCTATTAAGACAGATACCAAAGCAAGCTTACGAATCATGTCTCTCCTTGCCTCGTCCCTAAAATTATAATAATTTAGAGTATTCTTTTCATAGC
>OLNZ01000083.1_pt1 | contig 105060 bp, 157 predicted proteins | sample 1672981 | NCBI WGS metagenome assembly OLNZ01 (sample SAMEA3136743, study PRJEB25190) | human gut metagenome | biome: human gut; feature: human-associated habitat; material: faeces | place: Austria | collected 2013 | reverse complement strand
ACCCATTATTACCAATAGTAGTTTCATCTTTTACTTGATCAGATTCAACTAAAGATGTAAGCAGTTTATTATTTCTTAAGTAGAACAGCTTGTCATCAGGGTTGTTAATCCTACGCTTTATATTAGCAAGTCTGTCAGCTATTGTGTTATTGCCAAAGAACAATCTGTTAACATCTATATCATTAGTTTGCGCATAAGATCTAATAAAGAGAGATTTTATACACTGAGAAATGTTTCTATCAAGTTTGTTTGCTATATCTTCTGTCTATGAATAATTGTTCATAAACTGACCAAGCTAACCAACTAATGAAGTATAAGATGTAGTAGCCTCAAATACCTGTCCTGCAAGAATACTCTTCATCGCCTTCATGAATGAATTAGTCTTCTTATCAATCCAAGAATGCGTCATCATCTTCATAACGCCTTCTGGTTCAAAAGATGTATTACCTTGTTGAATATCCTTTAAGAACTAGTCGTATTTATCTTTGTACAGCAACTATTTAGCAAGCGTGTTACCTTGTTTCTTTGTATCGATCTTAGTAAGCTATACAAGTTTTGAAATATCATTCACAAATGGCTATAATATATTCCACGCTTTGTATACCTATATCTAAGCCTTACAGAAGTCAGGATCCTTTAACATATCTTCCTTACTTGTATACTTAAGAGCATAACTCTTTAAATACTTATCACCATTAAACATACTATTGATTATATCGATTCTTCTCTAGTCGTGATCAACGGTGTCAGTATTAGCTGAATTGATATCAGAGTTGATATAGTTAATTTCTCTACGTATATCAGAATTATTATAAAGTTCAGAATCCTTGTTAATAGTAATACCTAAATAACCGGCTATGTACTGCCTTAAAGCCTTCTCTGTAGCATCTTTCTAAGCTCTGTACTTACTCTTCGTTAAATCTCTACCATAGTGTCCACTAGCAGCTTCTGCAGCAAACGCCATATCTTTTACAATAGGCTAAGTAATAAACCATACAGAGTTATCTGCCTATCCTGTTCTAACGAGGAAGTTAAGCATATTATAAGTAAAGCTATTTACATTTATCTTTGAAACATATGGATCCTTTACGATATCACAGTGTGCATTAATAAACGCAGACAGCCAAGACATAACAGCGTTACCATTCTTATCATCACGTAAGTCTATACGTTTAAATGGAGTCTGCTTAGTAAATTCTGACTCTTTTAATTTAACTCCATATGCCATTGTAAGAGCCTAGTTTGTTACATTAAGGGCAAATGGTGCAATACCAAGTTTACCGGTAATATAGTCTCTACGTCTATCCGTCTGTTCATGGAGTGTATAGAAATTATATGGCAATGTTTTTGTTGATCCTGCACTTTCAAATTGATTAGCTATACTTTCTACTAGCTCTGTATCATTATCAATAGATCTCATAGCTATCTGTATAGAGTTCTCATTATCCTTGAGAAGTGTCATATAGTTTTCAAGAAGCTTGTTCTAATGATACTGCTTTGTATCTTTATCAAACTCTATGCTAGCTTTATTGTCTTTTACATTATATGCTAAAGATGCTAAATACAACTTATCGATATCAAAGTCTGAACCGGTTACTTTAGTAAACTCTCTAGGAAGAATGATAGTATCCTTTACAACAGGAAGTACATCTACAAATCGTAAAGCATGTATAGATGACTGAGCCTGTGTAGGAATACGGTAACCGATAGTATTGGCTTTTACATCACTTCTATTACCTATGATCTTATTGTCAAACAGCCACTTTCTAGCCTAATCAAAAGACATTCCTTCCGGTATTATATGCTCAAAATAGTCTATAGATATAACAGCATCCATACTACCATCATTGTTTACAAACTGTAACTATTTACCCTCATTGAGAGTCTGCCAGTTAATAAGCTTTTTAGCAGCAGCTGGTAATTTGTCGTACTCATCATCAGAGATTACATTACCCTCCATAGCGAATACAGATCTCTGATAGAATGCATTTCCTGGAGTCTTGACGTCTATAATTCTCTTATTAAGAGCAGATGTAAGAATACTCTCTATCCAGTGTGGATCAGACTGAGCAGCAAGCGGTATATTTAAGTGTTTGCTACCATCTGCATCAACCTTGATAGTAATGGCATCAATTGTATTCTTGTTAGCGTTTCTTGATGTAAGCTCATCATTTAAGAACTTAGCGAACTTTTGAATATCAAGCTCGTCGTTAGTAAAGAATAAATCATCTACTTCTTTTACACCCATATCAGAAAGCTCTTTTATAGAGCCCATAATATTGTCAAGAATCTAAGATCCAGAAATAGCCTCTCCTGTAAGGGAGTCTGTATAATTTGTTCTATCCAATATCAAACTAGCAAGTGCTACCTTAGCAGTCTGTGTACCAAGATTCATCTCAATCTTTCCATTAGGGTCAGTATTAAGCTGTTTTCTAAGGTATCTAAGATCCTGCTTAAATGTAACAAATGGTTCTTCTATACCTTTACCCTATTTGAATTCAGAGTTATGTTTATTACCAATCTTTACAGCAGAATCAAACAAAAGCATATCTACGCCTTCATTTATCATCTTATTGTACACCTTGCCCATATCTCCCATAGCAATAGATGGGAATATAGGGAACAATGCCATCTTATTATAATAAGGAATAAGCAAACTTCCAAGCTAGTCATCATTTCTGTGTCCGAACGCACTATACTTCTGAGCACCAACAATAAATTCCTAAAGTTCGGCAAATGCATCAGCCTTCTATCTGAATGTATACTGCTTATCTTGATCTCTAAGCATATCAAATAGCTATTTAGCTTTATTCTTATATAGTCCAAGAGATCTCAAAAGCTTTTCGCACATCTTATCTGTAATGAATGCAGACCCATCTGCTACATTTATAGGGTCTTTAGCTTTAGGATCATATATCTTTCCAGCATAAGCTTTGTACTCTGCTTGATACTTCTTGGTTACTCTTGCCTTATCGTTTTCATCAAGATACTTATCTCTAAACTCTTCGAAATCCTTTTGTGTTTTATGCTCTGCATATGCTATCTCAGCAGCCTCTTTCTTACTCTTACCGCTTCTTACAAGTTTATTGTATACAGCTTCTTTTGTATTAGCTTGCACAAACATCTTTTCGACACTATTCTGGTAAGCATCATCAATGTTGCCATCGTGCATCTTGTCAGCTTCAGAAGATACCATGAAGTCATCAACCTGCGCACATGTATACTGTGATTCAGAATCATCCTGGAAATCTGTTCTAGGATTAGCTCCAGTAGAAATAAGTCCACCGAGACGCTTCAACTGGTCAGTCTGTCTATCTTCGAGCTCATTCTCGCTATACTTCCATTTGTAGAACGCAGGGTGACCACCGAACAATCTCTCTACCTCCTGTACAGAAATAATAGATCTAGTAGAAATATCTGACATCATAGCTACAACTGCTGCAGCATTCATTTGCTCAATAGTTGTAATACCTTCTGTTCCAGCAAAAGACTGTCTAATTGAATTGAATTCATTCCAGCTCAGTCCAACATTCTGCAAAGAGTAATAGTTGTCTATATCACCTCTGACAAGTCCAAGTTTAATAGCTTTTTTAAGCTCTTCTTTAAACTAGATATCAAGAACTCTAGCCATTATATCTCTCTATTGTTCCCTACTCTTATTAAAGAACCGCTCGTCAGCCAACTTCAAACAGTCTATACTACTCTTTTTAGGATCGTTAAATTTAATCCTTTTACCATTATCATCAAGTATAGATGTGAGTGACGAGAATCTTGTACCATTAGGCTCTACACTTACTGTTTCACCTTTACTGTTTTTATAATTATTAGGCGTATGATAGTTCTTTATTTTTACGGTATCATCTATAGCTGTATCGCCTTCAAAGTATCCAAGCTGATGCATACATTCAAGTATAGCTGCCTTTTCATCCTTAGCGTAGTCTATAAATATATCCAAAACCTAATCAGATGGTCTTACTATAGTCTTACCGGTTGTGTCTGTAACTATTCTAGGAAGCGCACCAAGAAGTTCACCTCTAATAGCTGCCTTCTATTCATTGTCAGAACTAGATATAAGTTTATTTATAAGCCTATAATCTATACCAGGAATCAAGAATCCGTTAATAGCTTGATCCGAAGCCTGTAAATACATATATGTCTTTTTATCGGACATTGTAGGATAAATCAATCCTCCGCTAATAAGCATTGTAACCTTAGACATGTAGTCCTCTACTTCTGAAACCTAATTGTAATCAGAGCCGTAATCATCATTCTGGTCAGTCTTAAATCCGGCATAATTATTCATAAGAATCTTAGCCATCTTATTACCATCATTCTGAGCTATTCTTCTAAGAACGATCGAATGCTTGTTGTAGCAGAAGTTCTAGATTCTCTACTTAGCTTCATTATTAGGGTTTTCATCCTGTATATCGGCAAGTATATCTGATACCGTGTTATTTTCTCCCTGTGTATATGCCTTATTATTATTTGTTAAGAGGTTCATCATCTCGTTCTTAACTTTATTATTCATAGACTAATACTTAGCAAGCTCGTTTACAAAAGAGTCTTTGTTATACAGAGTATCAAGATCAACATTAACCTAGCCGGCGTTTCCTATAACAGAATCAAGAAGATTTAAAAACTTACTCAAACTTACAAGAACTGTTTCATTAAGCATCTATCTAAATGAATCAGCACTAAACTCACCATACTTGTTAATAAGCATATAATTAATAGTATCGCTATCAATCTATATACCTATCTTATTAAGTGTTATGGTAATCTTGTCTATAACCTCTGATAACTAAACAGGACTTGTAATATCGTATGTGTTATTACCTATCTTTATTTCATTACCAGCATTAGCCTGTGTCCATATATCTTTAATCCAGTTTGATGTACGCTTAAATATATCGTTTCCTGGAGCGTTATAAACAACACCTCTTCTATCTCTGTTGAATAAGATTCTACCATTCTGATCTCTTACTGTCGACACAACACCAGTAACACCATTAGCTAATCTCTTAGACCAGTCCTGTGAGAATTTAAGTGTATCTCTATCGACAGATAAGTTAGACATCCTTACACTAACACGACCATCTTTATCGGTAGACGATCTTGTCATCATAAAGTTATACTTCTGGCCAACTAATGCCTGAAATACTTGTGTTACAACAGCCTCTGCGTTATAGTTAATTCCTTCTCCTGTTGTCTTATCATAATCTATGTATTGAGCCTAGAAATACTCATCAAACGTAGAGTATACATAGAAGAACATAGGGTCCTATGAAGCGAGTCTAGCTAATTCGTCATGGAGTTCTTGAACAGTCTTTACATTGTGAAGCTATTCGAACATCTTACTAAATACTTCAGTCTAAGGCATAAATCTAGGATCACCAAACAAGCTGTGTGATGTATCAAGTTCAATGCCTTCTTCATGATTATTGGCATTAGCCCACTTAACATATGGTACAGTTCCAAAGAAGAATTTAGCTTTTTGAGATACGCTTTGCAGCTTACTCATTTCATAAGACTCTTTTCCTACGTAATCCATATAAGCTCCAGCAGATCCAGCTTCAAGCTGCTCCTGCATATCTTCGTCATTAGTATTCTTAACAACACCTTCTTTACTTATGTTAGCAATCTTAGCGTAAACTCTATCAGCTATAACTGCAAAATTAGGATAATACTATTCCTTTCCTATAGCTACTCCATTTTTATCAGTTATATACTTCTCTTTTCCTTGCTTAAATATTTCCTTGAATGCTTTAGCCTAAGCTTCTGGTACTGGAACTTCTGGATCTTCACCCATAAGCTATTTCATCATATCTACGCCGATAAGCTTTTTGATATTTGTACCAGTAATTGTAAGTTGATCTATATTGTCTCCAACAGCATTAACTCTTCCTTCTTCGAGAGCCTTCTCTACTATATAAAAAGCTATAGTTTCAACGCAATCGTTGAGCTGCTCGTTGTTTAAGATATTTTCGAAGCTATGCTTCATACCAGTCTTCTGATTGTAAACATCATAATGAAGAGAATCGCCAAACTTAGCTTTAAAACGCTCAAGGTTTTCTTTACGTATCTTGCTTCCTGCTTTTGTTTTGTACCAGCCAGTAGACATTATTGCTGACAAAAGTGTAAGTCTAATACTTCCGAGATCCCTAGCAAATTGTACACCGGCTTTAATCTTCTAGAAAAGAGCTACTACCTTATTATTGGAAAACTCATTATCATCGTAGTTGTTTTGAGTATCCATATACAGATTTGCTAACCCTTCTGCAATCTCTGTATCAGACATCTTATCATTACCTTCTCTACTCTTATACCAATCGTATATCTTCTGTCTTTCAGATGGTCTTAGCAACAGCTCCAATACTCTATGGAATGCTTCGTGATACTGCACACCGTCTACAACTCTATTACCAATGTAAACCATGTCTGACATACATTTTCCGGCAACAGCCATGTCTGCAGGTATATCGTCATTTAACTATTTACCTATCTCATAGTTACCTTCACCTATAACGCGCTTTAAATACGCATTCATTTGCTCTCTATCACCATCTGTTATATCTCTAAGCTTATTAGGCTAAACCTCTAATTTTAGTCCTCTAGATCGATTTAAAAGATTTTTGAGAGAGTTTAATCTAGGCATTGAGATTGAATCTTCTTTTTGCCGCTCAGTGAGTATATCGTCTATACGATCATCTTGTTTTGTATTAGGAACCAAATATGGGCCTCTAAAATAAGTGGCAGTATAATTCTAACCGACAACAGATGTCTAAGTGTACTGATGGCGCATAAGGTAACCAGCGTATGTACTCTTTCTTCTTTCATTTCCATCCTGGTCAAAGAAATCATCTCTGCTAAACTCTAAGCCATTTGGAGCAACAAATGTATCAACACTAGGGTTATCTTCAAAGTAATGCTTTACGTTGTTTATAACAGAGTTGTTTGTAAAGTTAAGCTATTGACTAAGCATAGTCTTTTCGAAAGCAACACCAACGGATCTTAAATCTGTTCTGAGTCTCTCTAAGTCATGCTCACTTGTAAGATCGTATGATTCTCCAGTTCCGTCTATATGCTTACCATTGTCGTCGTACTGAGGTAATCCTATAATAATCTATTTGTTTGAAGAGAATGTTATAGTTCTAGTCTGATTTGTTTTATAGTTAGGCTAATTATTTTCATTAACATGTACAAGCATCTTAATAAGATCATATGTATTGTATCCGTTATAATTAACCTATCCCTAAGCATAAGCTCTTAATAAGTCTACAAGAGAATCAGCTTGATTCTAAGAAAGCTTAGACTGATACAGTATAACTGGAATTGTAGTCTAGCTACCTTTCTTCTCATCGAAGTTTGTATGCCATAAATATACAGTAGAACCTACTGATGTATTCTGTGTTCCAACCCTAGCACTATTTAAAGTATGTATAGGACTATTTAAGCCATCAAGACTCATTACGTTCATATTACCTTTCTTGTCCTATTTTACTATACCAATCTATTTGCTCTTAAGGTCAATAGAATACGTATCATCAAGACTCATTATGTTGCCAACAACAGAATGTAAACCCTCTACTGTTGGAGAGTTTTCATTATAACCAACAAATGCAGGATCATAAATAAGCGATCCATTTGTTCTTGTAGGTATAACTCTTAATGAGTAATTCTTATGCTTCTAGCAGAATTTCCATAAATCGACGAGATGCTGCTGATATCCCATTCTACTTTCGTCACCACCTTCATATATGTGCAATTCTATAGACTGTCCTTTGTATGTAATTCTTAAGTAAGGTCTATTGCTGTATTCTGTAGCATTTCTGAATATAATCTCAAACTTACCGTTAGTAATAAAGTCTGGCTAATTACTCCACTCTACATAAGTCTTGTTTTCCTACATGGCTTTTACTCCAGGTCTATGTAATGTTGTTCCAACGCCTTGACCAGAGATATAGTTATTACCACCAGATTCATACCACATAAACTCCTGCTTATTAAGCTCTTCTGCTTCTCTAATTATGGAAGCGTCTGTGTCAATGTATGAGTCATCAAGTTGCTTTCCGTACTTGTTAGCAAAGCCAGATATAAGCAATCTACCTCTATTAATATTGTCCTAAAGGACAGGATTCATAGGGTTATCTGGATTCTGTTCAATATAATCTTGAGCATTATTAAGCAACGTTCCGAAGTAGTTCTTAAGTAACCTCCAATACCAATCAGATTCAACTTCACCAAGATTCTGTTGGAATTTATTTCCATACAGTCTCATGTAATCTGTTATCTTCTGATTATAATCAAATGTAAGATTATTACTTCCATTTGTGATTGTGTTTCTACTATCTCTTGGAAGTACTACGTTGTCTTTTGCATACTTAGTAAACCACCAATCAAGTATTTCTTCGCTAGTGTCTCCCCATATAGATCTATTGTTATTAAACTTCATAATAACATTATCTATGAGGTCTCTCTCCTAAGAAACATTTACAGCCTAAGCTTCATTATCCTGCAACAGATTATCAAGGGCTATTTCTGCTCTCATTAACTGTATAGACAAATCGTTTATAGCGTCTCTTTCTGGCTATGTAGTAGGTTTTACATCAGCTATTGTGCTAGCTATTGAGTCAAGTGTATTGCAAGCATCTTCCAACTCGAGGACTAACTATGCTACAGTCTTTGGAAGATCATTATAGTCTGTTACGAGTGGATCTTGTTGAATATCCTTCTAATTATTCAGATTGTTTAACTAATCAGTAAGATCGCTATATACCTAATTTGTATTCTGTATTATGTTACCAAGCTGCTTTATAGCATCTTTTAACTAATCTTCAGTTGCAAGCTTGTCTACATCCAATATATACTGTGATATACTCGTCTTATCAAATGGAGTTAACGACTAATCTGCAATCTTCTGTATAGCTGATTCAATATTGTCTATGTTTGATAAATTCTACTTTACCTGCTGTACTAGCTTGTCTACATTTTGCTTAAGCTGCTCAGTCTGATCTGTCTTGTCATTTTTAAGATAATTCTAAACACTTCCAACACTAAGAACATTCTCTTCTGAATCAAGATTCTCAGCAACAGTGCCAGCCTATTCTTTAGATTTACTAAGATATACATATGATAACATTCCGCTTAAATCTGGAATATCCATAGCATCTAATGGCATATCTTTAATGTCGTCAAGAAATGTTTTAAACGAATAATATCCCTACTATGTACCATAGGCAACAAGTTTTGCAAGAGTTGATAAAAACTTAGGGCTTATACCAGAATAAGCTTCACCAGATCTAGCCCACTCCTTGATAGCAGCTTTCATTTTAGACTTAAGAAGCCTTTTCTTTGCCTCTATCTTAGCTCTTCTTTCATTTCTCTCTTGTCTTTGTTCAGAAAGATTATTAAGCCTTTCAAAGGAATCTGCTAATTCGTCCTCCGGTTTAGATTTATCTACAATTGCTCTATTAGGTTCCAATCCTGCATTAAGAAGCTAATCATTGATATAATCTTCGATTATTCTAGCATTGTCTTCATTTCTGGTAATAATGTTCTTATATCTCTTAGAAGACTATAGCCATCTATTTATTTTATCATAGCTTCTACCTCTAAGGATCATATCATCAATTTTACCTTTGAGTTTTCCTACTGAGCCAAGCTTATCTTCTTTTATCTTGAGTTCAAGATCATCATGAACATAAGGTCTATCTGTATTCTCAAAAGTATTATTTTCTACAGAATAATTGTTTTCCGGAGTATATACTTTATTTTCCTACTTTGTAAGAGATTCTACATGAGACTATGTATCTTTGTGCTCTGTATTTATTTCTCCAGTAGAAGTATTGTCCTGGTTCCACTTTTGTCCATAAGGATCATTAATAGCATCTGCTAAAGCCCAATCTATTGCCTTATTTCTCTCTGTGGTAGCCATGACGTCGTCTATGAACTTACTGAATTTAGTGTTACCATTTCCTTCAGCTTTTAGACCATCAGAGAACATCTTCTATCTATCTGCTATAAGTTTTGCATCCGCATTAAGAAGAGCTCTTACTCTTGTATTCTCCTCTATGTCATCAGAGAACTACTCAATAGCTCCCATGGCGTCAAGCTTATCCATTACTTGTGCATCATTAAGACCATCAAGATTGATACCAGACAGCTCAGACAGTCTCTGAGAGATAATCTTTATATCACTATCTATAGACTTGTGTATTTTAGCCGCATCTTCTCTTATAGTATGCAATCCAAACTTATCTCTAAGCATATTGAAGAATCCATCAGAAGTCTTGCAATCGGATCTAAGCTTAAGCAAGCCCCTAAGCTATCCTACAAGTATAGTTCTTTGACGAAGATCCTCAACGTTGCTTATTCCGGTAGGACCTGTCATTCTATTGAGCTTATCCTATTCAGACTGTGCTGATATCAAATCTACTTCCTAGCCTAATTCCTCAAGAGACTAAGCATTCTGCTCTGCTTCTTGTCTAGCCTTATCAGCTCTCTGCTAAGCAAGACTCTCTATAGATGATCCACTCTATCTTCTTCTTAATTCCTCATCAATAGCTTGATTAAGCTGTACCGAATGTATAATCTAATTATATTCATCTATAGCCTTCTGTCTCTAATCTCTGTTCTCGTCAGAATTCTAACCAGTCTAATATACAGATGCTACAGCTGCAGCATATTTATCTGTACCATATTGTATGCCATGCTTCTCCATTATAGCCTTAGTAGTAGGGCTTAATGTCATTCTCATTATGTCCTATGCCGCTTTTATTGAGGAGTCCCACTCATCGCTTGAGTAAGTATGCTCCTTTCTTCTAGCGTCCTCCTATTTAAGCTATTGCATAGTATTTAAGATCTACTCCATATTAGATCTACCTTTCATGGCTTCTTTTGCAAACAGCTGTCCCTAAGCTCGTTCATTTTGCATCATTACACGATTGGTAATACCGGCATTAAGTATTGCCTAATCTGCTGATATCTGACGTACAAGCCCAGGTATTTCCGATACAGCTCTCATCGCAACGGTATGACCACCTCCAAGAGCAAATCCTCCTTTATAATTCTACCAGAACTCTTCATTGTCAAGGAGATCGCTATCTCCTATTCCCAATTCAGCTAATATGGCGGCCTGTGTTCTTGAGCCTGCGCTATATTCATTTGCAAACAAACTACCTAGGCTAGGAAGCTCTCCAAGGCCCATCTGCTGCCTTTTAGCCTGCTCTGCATTAACATACTGTCTGGCTTCTTCTGCAGCCTCAGAGGCTGAAGAAACAGCCCAAACCTTACCCATTTTTAAGCCGTATGCAGAAAGTCTTCTTGCTGTCAATGGTATCTTATCCAAGATGTCTTGATAGTACTATCCTGCTCTATGTGTAGCAAGTCTAATAAATGCCTAACCTCTGGTTGGTAAAGCTTTTTTAGCCTAATCTAATACAGCCTTTCCAATACCGGTCATAGTACCATACACATACTAACCGGTCATACCATGTCCTAATACTGTAGCAGTCTGTTCTCCTAATCCAAATCCGCCTCTAAAGCTATCTGTGAACTCCTTTCTAAGAGTTGCGTATCTACTACCGTTTACGGCGTCTTTAGCTGCTTCTGCAGCAGCATTTGTAGCTGCTCCTTCAACTGTATGCTCTATAGCGCCCGTAGTAGAATTAGCTGCACGTTTAATAGTTTTATTCGCAATCCAGTTTATGGTTCCTTTTCCAGCTTTGTACAGCTCTCTTCCAAATATACCAACCTGTAAACCCTTCTGTACCATAAGATCTGATCCTGTTGTTATGTTATCTTTCTGGAAAAGGGCATTACTTCCAGCAAGTGCTCTAAGCTCAGCCTTTCTGTATTCTGGATGGTTAGAAGTTATAATGCCGGCTAATGCACTGCGAAGTATCTCGTCATCGCTTTCTGTATCTGGATTCATGTTCAGTTTCGGATATACCTATTTAGCCTTTTCTCTCAAGTCTTTTATTATATCCTGGTACTGTTTCTTGCCACCAGACATTAAGTTTGATTTAAGCTTATCAACATTAGCATTGCTAACTTCGCCCCTATTCTCAAACTTCATGTTCTCTATATCAAGACCTGTGGCAGTAGTCGCTACCTATGAGCCAATGTTTAACAAGGCTTGTCCTTTTGGTCCTAAGAACGCACCACCAATAGCAGCTCCAGTATTCAATGCCATAGCTATTCTTCCGGCAGTAGAAGCGTTAGAAGCAGCTATCTGAGAAGGCATTTCGTACTGCCAGTATTCTGGTGAGAATACACTAGCATTAGCGTATCTCTACTTTTTCTTATTGTAATCGTCGCTAATTGGGAACCACTTCTCGTCAGCCTGTCTGTACCTTACATGCTTTTCATAATCCTCTTGAGCTCCCTTTATTTCAGCATTAAGCTGAGTCTGGAAATCTGTATAGTCATCAATCTGTGCTCTAAGTGAGTCTTTTAAAGGTAAGCCCTAGAATCTCTTTCTGTTGTTATCTATATTCTTGTCATATATATACTAGTGTGCAGCCTAAGAGAACTTTTCTTTATCATTCATCTTAAGTGTTTTATAATCCTAGTTGTTATGCACACCATAAGCATTAGATGTATTAAGATAAGCTCCAGCCTTACCTAATACATCTAAAAGGAATCCATCTGCACCAGCTAATCCCTCTTTGACTGAGTTCCATACATTATCCATGTCGTGCTGAGCTCGGAGCTGTTCAGCTCTCTGCTCATACACTTCGCCATTGTTTATCTGTTTATCAAGCTATTTAATCTGACTATTTATTCTAATAATGTTCTATTTATCTCTATTTGACAAGTTAGATCTATTGTTAGAATAGTCTTGTAATTGCTGCTAAAGTTGTAATCTCTACAACTTTAACTCCTTATTCTTCTTAGCTAAATCAACTGTTGCCGAAGTTTCCTTATTCAGCATTACTTTACCAGAAGCGTTGCTCGCCCTTACCTGATCAGTAGATCTGAATATATCTCCAAGCATTTCCTTGCCTATCGCTGTAAAATCAAATCCAGGATTCTAAGGTCTAAACAATGGGCGCTCCATAGCAAGCTCATCGTTTACTTCCTTAGCCTTTTTTAATTTGTTGTACGTATCAGACAAATTTCTAGTTTCACGCTCCTCCGTGTTAAGCGATTTGGATACATTTACATAATCTTTGTATCCCTTATTTACAACTCGTTGAACAGGAGATGTGCTCTGATATCTAGCTAAGTTGCTTCTAAATCTATTTGTAACCCTACTGTACGGCGTACTATTATTACGTCTTATGTACCCGATAGGATCATAAGTACTGCCTTCGGATCCCCATGGGATTATACTAGGACTTACGTTCCTTGTTCTGTTTGCCATAATTATTATTTATAATACTGATTGTAACTCTTGTTTATATTTGTCCATTTTGAAGAATGGGTAGAAGTATCGTAACTATCTATTGTTACATTTCCACCATTATCATACCATTCTGTTCCAGGTATAACGTTTCCTCTATTTACAACCTTCTTTGTAGTCTTTCCATTCTTATTTTTCTGTGTAGTATAGCTCTTCTTTGTGAAAGATACGTCTCCTGCAGGTAATTCTTGATAAGCTGAATAATGGCCTCTTTGTTTCTTTAGAGATTTAATTAATGCCTTTCCTTCATCGGTATCTTCAACTTCTTTGCCTGTAGTTATATTCGTCCACTTACCATCTACCATTTTATACTTATTGCCACTACTATCTCTAGATGTGCCATCAGTTGTATATACTGTAACTTTCTGATACAAGTGCATTCTTCCATCTCTTCCAACAATTGCTATACCATTTCTAGAGGACTCATCAGGGGTTACTCCAAGAATATTGTTCTTCTTATACAGCTTATCTGTATAGGTTCTATATATGTTCTTTCCGGTTTTAACAGAAGAAGCTTTGATTCTAAGCTCGCCTTCGGTAAGTATCTTTCCTTTGACTTCGTTAGCATTATACGCATATCCGAATGTAGGATTAAGCTTGTTTTTCTGTACGCCAGTCCAAGCTGAATATCCCCCTCTAGGTAAATCGAATGAAACATCGTTTAGATTAAAGCCCTTATTAGAGAATGCTTTTCCTTGTGCTCTAGATAAATATCCTAAGTTATTGCCATAATTCTTTTCTCCAAAAGTATGAGTAGCAAAATAATTCTAAAGCGTAGACGAAGCTTGAGTCATAACATCTGCAACAAGATTGTAATCCTATTTGCTGCCTCCATTTCCTTTAGCTGCCTATTCAGCAATTTTATTAGCACTCTTTTGCTCAAGCTCTTGCATATCCCATTCATGCTGCTGTTTTGCCATTTCTCTCTAGAATGCTCTCTGTTTAGCAGCTTCATTAGCCTAGAACTACTGGTCATTGAGATGAACTTTTACCTGATCAGCTCGTCTATCTACCTGAGTATATTCTCTGTTACGATTAATAATATCAGCCTTAAGGGCATCTATATCACCTCCATACATGTTGAGATAGTATCTGCCAAGATCAGATTTTGTCATATCCTTTATATTCGCATCAAGAATCTACTACATCTTCTTAGGAGACTTTGAATATACCTAATACAGTCCTCCAGCTTGTTTTGTTAGCTCTGGATCGTATTCTAGCTACATGTTGTCAAACAGATTGCTTGTCCAATCTTTTAAGCTAGAATATTTAGAAGGAGCTTCTCTAGTCCACATTCCGTCTGTAGATGGGTCCCATGTTTCAAGAGTCTTGCCACCAAGCGCAAACTTTTCAAAGTCTGGATCATATGTACCATTACGCATAGCTTCTGCTCTATACTTCTAATAAGTCTTCATAGACTCATTCTAAGCTTTAAGGTTAGCTATTTCTGCATATGGTCTCTCTCTAATAATCTTGGCTATATACGCTCTTCCTTCTGCTGATCTAACAGGATCTATTCCGTTCTAATAGAGGTAATCTAACCCTTTGTTAACAGCTCCCATTGTGATATCGTAAAACTCTTTATTTACATTAGCATTAGGCCCATATAACTCACCGAATTCTTTAGCGAACTCCTTCTAGTCCTATACTGCCTAATTGTATTGTTCTCTTGCAGCACTGATGTACTATGACATCATGCTACTATCCAGTAGATCGATTATAGGCACCGCTACTGGTTCGTCATACATTCCTATCATTTTCTCAATCTTAAGCTAGTTATATTATATGGGTTATAATCAAATGTACTTCCAGCCCATGTTGGCAAGAATAATCCATTAGGACCAAATCCTCCAGTATAATCGCTAGAGAAATTAATTATCTCATACGGTGTACCAAAAGCACCTCTCTAATACTATTCTTTTGATTTCGCCCAATTTCTTGTATACTTTGCAGAATCAGCAACCTTGTCAGGATCTATATACCAGTACTTGCCGTATGGCGCTTTTAAATTATTTAAAGAATAATCATCATATTTTAAATCAAGTACTCCTCTGTTTATTCCTGTACCCTAATAAGGTACATTAGGTGATACAGAAAATAACTAATACTGACTAGGTGTCCAGCCTGGAGCTATGTTTCTATAATTAATAGAAGATGATCCAGATGCATTACTTGCTTTATTTATAGATACACTTGCTGCTGTATCTTTTGAACCATCTGCACCTATACCGTATATTGTTTTTAATGCTTCTTTCTTGTTATCTATGTCCTACTGATACATATCAAGTATATCTCCATACTGCTTGTTTTTAATACGCTGTGATAACCATTTCTGACCAATAAGACCAAGATTAGATAAGTGTGTTTCAATACCCTTTGTCTTAGCACCGTGTGCTCTATTGTAAGCTTCCCATCCGTATTGGTTAGACTGCTGTAATCTCTGTGCATCACTATCGCCAAGTCTAGCAGCCATCTCAGCATAAGCATTTCTGTATGCAGCATTCTTTTCCTGCACATTCATGAGCGCATCAGCAACGTTTCTCTAATTACCCAAAGCCAAAGCTACTCTATTAGCCTATCTCTGACCACCTGTATAACCTCCAGAATTAGCAAGCTAATAAGCAGCCTGTCTATCTTGTGCATATAGCTTTTCAAGAATAGGATTAGCTGATACTCTATTACCAGCCATTGTCTGTAAAGCTATTGGTGCATATTTATTAGCTGCATATATATTTGGCATTACAGGGTTTTCTCTACGCCAATGATTAAGCATCTATGTTTCAAGCAGTGCTGGTAAAGCATAACCTGTATCAAGCATAAGATTTGATACCTTTCCTTTTCCGCCTGTTGTGTAGGATTTCCAGAAACTTTTTCCTTTATCAAATCTATCTTTCCCGCAATTATGCTTAATCTAAGCTGCGTAATCTTCGATCTAATGCTGTTTCTCTTGTCTGTCTGTAATATTCTTCATAGCTTGCAAAATAGGGGCTTTAGCGCGATCTAATTGATTTTTCTGAAGCTCAATCGTCTACTTTGATAAAGAGCTAAGATCGGATTTCTTACCTGCTCTTTTTTCAATATCATTATACATCTAAAGCTTAGCTGTCAACGGGGCTACTTGGTCAGAAAACTTCATTCCATTGCTCCAGTCTATATCGTTACCAGCTATAACATTATTATCATCTCTTCTAACAGAGCTAGGCTAATTATCAACCCCAACTTTACCCTTCGTTACAAGAGTGCCGGTACCATTTGTGTAATCTATAATAGACTCTCCTTTACCGACCAAACTATTAACCGGACCAGCCTAATAACCATTAGGTGTCCATACTTTATTTCCCTTTAACATATCTTGGTTTTCTTAAATCTTTTCCTCGGTTAGCATATAATACATCATCATACGTGTTACCATTATCTAAATAATATTGCTATGTAAGGCCTTCTGTAGCAGCTGACGATTGATTAACCTAGTTGATAAGGTTAACTTTCTATTGTGCGTTAAATATCTTTCTACGCTATCTTTCTCTAGCTTTTTTACTTCCAAACAAGCCTCCGAATAATCCTGTGATAGCTCCAACTGCTCCTCCTATAAGCGTACCGACACCAGGTATAGCTGAACCTATAGCAGCTCCAGCAGCAGCTCCAGATCCAACCATTCCTAATGTTGCATTTCTATTCGACTTAGATATATCGTCCATGGCTTTCTGTCTGTTGATATCATTCTATGCTTGGTAATTTACACCGAATGCCTAATCTGTTCTTTGTCCAGAATAAGCCATAAGTTCATCAGTTCCCTTTACTGCGCTCTACATGGAATTATATCCTTGTATCATTCCTATTGTTCCATTAACAGCTCCTGTTACAGCGCCGGTGCTTATTCCGCTTCCTCCTGCTGTCTAAACTACACCTTTTGAGTTCCATTTTGAAGCTGATGTTTGCCCAATATTAAATGACGCGCTAGAACTTCCTGCTCCAGCTATAGCTGATCCAGCAGGAGCGTTACCGCCAATCATGCTTGCAAGATCATTAGCTTGATACTATTGTCCAAAACCAACTTTTGAATCTATACCATTATTGAATTTTGATATATTATTTATCTTTTTTCTCTACTTTAACTCCATGACTATCTATATTTTGTTATTATATATTGTATTGCCATAGCTGGATTTGGTTTAATATCTTCTATACTGCAAATCATGACCTTACCTCTAGCTCTATTGCCAAATAATCCATCAGCCCTAGGTATGACAAATCTATGATTATTTTCTCTAAGTGTTATCTGTTCTTCTAGACTAGACTCTATTTTCTAAGATTCTGTCTACCATGTATATTTATGATTTTTTGAGAAGTAGTCATCCTAGTCGTATATAACATCCTGTAACTATAGATTTTCGTATGTAACAATTTCTTGATTGTCAAACACCTTTGTAACCAATGGCTATTGAGCAACAACATATTTAACGTAACTTGAAAGTAACTACTGATTTGTTGATTTAGGCGATTCGTCTAGATAATCGTACTAATACACACATACAGTATCATTCTTCTTTACAAGGTATTCTCCATTAAAGAACTATATAGCTCCATCAAACGGAATAGTTAGTGTTGACGTGAATTTTCCAAGCATTTCATTGTATACGATTTGCATATCATCGCTTAAAATGTTGAATACAACTTCATTGTATCTATTGTTGTAGAATACCTTAAAGTTATCGTTCTTTTTATACTTGTTCAGTATATTCTATACTTTACCTTGTTTTGAAAGCTATACTACGCTCTATCCGTCGAATAAGCAGATTACATTATTATGACTATCAAACCAATATAAACCACCTGTAGTACATACTGAACAGAATTGCTGCTTATGCATTCCATAAGTATTGCTGTAGTAGTCATATCTATCAAGTACTCCTCCAGTTCCTAATACTATGTTTTGTCCAGAATTGTCTGTAGCAACACTACGGTCATTAACACTGAGTACACCAAATGATTGCTCCTAGAAAAATGTAAGAACATTCTTAAATGTACATATATCAGTTATAGAGCCATATTCCTAATCGACGTCTATAAAATTAGAGCTTCTAAATTTACACCAGCTATCTATAATTTCATCATTCTGTTTTAAATCAGAATAATATACTCTTGTATCTATAGTTTTATTATAATCTTGTGGATTAAGATCATCGTACGCAGCAAACGGCATACTTGTATTCTATGCACTATAGACAGAATTATAAACGTATTCAGGATCTTTTTGTACGTAAGCTTCTGTTATCTCGCACGGTTCAGCCTATATGAAAGATGCGTAATTATCTCTCGCATTAGAACTAAATGTCCATCCATGTTGGAATTTGCACCATATATTTGATTCTGTTGGTATAGAGTATGTTATCATATGTGTATTAGGGAACTGTAAATTATTACTTCCATCTTTTGTATAAGTTCCATACACTTTATGCATAGAGGTATACTCGAATGTCTCTACATGGCAATCTCCATCAAATACTGTATTCCATTTATTTATAGACTCAAAGTAATTACCATCTCCATAATATATATTTGTAAGTCTATTTGTAAACTAATACCCACCATAAGGAGTTGTTTGCTATCTAAGATTAGTTAGATATGTTCCAAGTAGAGTTGGTCTGATTATCTTGTATATATCACCAATTTCTGTATGATCTGTCTTTGGTAGTTCTTGCTCTAAGCTATCATAATAATTGCCATTCTTAGGATAATAATAAGAAATCGCACCAGCTGTTCCTTTTTCTTTATACCAACAACTTAACAATAAACACTTTCCTCCAGTTCCAAAACATGCGTTTTTATCACCATGCGTACCGGTTCCGTCATTTTTAAAACCGCCATTATAATTACCAAATGATTCTAATATATTGAAATTAGAATCATTACAAATACCACCGGTAATCATATTTACAAATAGTGTCCCACCAGCAGAAACTGCATAATTTGGATAAGACTTTGATGACATCTGTTCATTATTATCATTATTAAAGTTTCTTTTGAATGCCTAATCCCATTTTATTTGATCAACTAACTAAAAGTCCTGTATATAATTTCTCTAAACGTTTGTAAACCAATCATCAGAAGGTGTAAAAATACCTGTAAAAAAATCTTGTACATAAGTACTCTATTCGTACAATTTTATATAAGCGAAGGCTTTCTGTATTATAAATTTACCAGATTTTTCTTTTCTATCATTAGCAGACTAGTCGTCACTATTATATAGTCTATCAAAATTTAAAATGCAATCTTTTGCTAATGCATACGAATACGGTCTATCGTCTCCAAGTCCACCAATTGTAGCCGCAAAGTAATGAAAAGTATCAATATAATTAATTCCTTTATTTTTGTGAGACTAAGGGTTAACTTTATAGAAATAACTTGGATTAAATGGTGTATCCAGATAACAGATTGTACTATCTTTAGAAAGCCCGTTGTTTATTGTTAAGTTGTTAACATAAAATTCTCCTCTTCCATCTCCATTGTCACCTGGTCCAGTAAACAACTCGACAGCACAGTTTGAAATACATGGTATTATAAATTTAAAACTTGTTCTTTTGTTATAACCGACTAATGGTCCATAATCATACTATGAACCATTATCACCCCACCCAGTAAAGTCATACTAGTCATCACGAAACTTATGATCGCCCCTAGCTCCAAATAAAAAAGACTATTTTTGTAAATAATATTTTTTGTCTTTTGTAAATTGTTTAAACGATTCTGGCTGATAACAAATTTCCTTTGAAACAAATTGTAATAATTTGTCATTATCTATATTTGTCATACATTGAGACTTAGAATCCTTTCCATCTTTAACAAGCTAATCATGTACATTATATCCTTCTATAAACTTATTTGTTGTTAAGAATCCTGTTGGACAAAACATATGGTATTTTGTTACCCAATAATCATCGTTATTTCCTTCAAACTGCCTACTATATGCATTAGACACAGGAGAACTGAGTACACCCTGTGATATTGTAGCAATATCAGATTCATGTCTAGCACATCTAACTATCTAATAACCAGTACAGCCTTCTGGTAAACTCTTTACCATAAACTATATTCCTAGATTTCTGATAACTAGTTCATAACGTTTGCCATTAACAATAGTATTGGATGACATAAGCTCGAAACCTTTTTCAGTAACATTTGGTGTTCTTATATCAGCAATCCATTTAACTGGAGATGCTTGGCAATATTTGTCATACAAAACAATTCCGTAACGATAAATCTCGTTTCGTCTAAGTGATTTTATCAACCATGTGTTTTTATTTATTCCTGGATCAAATTCTGCTTTTTCTATTATAGATGGTTTAAAATCTTTATCGATGTAGAAAACATTATTTTGCTATACATTTTCTTTTTGAGAATAATTGTATAATGTTCCTATCTTTCTTGTATTGTTTTCTTTTACACAAGAATCTTCTACCTAAGAAGAAATAACAAATCTCCATTCTATATTTTTACCAGATCCTCCGACCCATTGATATTTTGAATCGAATACAAAATTAGCATAATACAATGAAGCTTCTTTATTTATGTTATTATAAGTATCATCATAACAATCATGGTCAAATGGAGGAACGGCAACAGAGTCGTCTTCTATGTCTTTGCCGTGTGCGTCTATTATAAATGAGTTATCACCATTAACATCTGTTACAGTGCTTTTGTTTTCGTAATTAAACCTAAATGCTCTTGCATCCCATTTATCGAAATCTTTAATAGTAGTCTGTATTGTCTTTGTGTTTGCGGCAAACAGAAAACCGTCTTTAGATGCCAATGAATTAGGTATTATTCTAACACCTTGTAATGAATTTAACTCTTCAACACTGATATGTTCTATTGGATCATTACCAACATCATTTATAACTATATCTGTAGAATCTTGTTCATTAAAGTCTACTTTAGCGTCATATATTACAGATACTATTGGCATCTATCCGTTTTGCGTATACTGTACTCTAAATACTTTAATATAATCAAGATGCCAATAATTACTAGGAATTTGTATAGATATCTTTACTCCGCAATTTGATATAGCACCCTGTTTGCCACCGCACTTTACATATTTGCTGTCGAAATCATAATTACCAATTGGTATCTGCTAGCATTGTATAGATGATCCTGTATGTATTCCGTATCTATTATATAACTAATAACAATAACTTACAACACCAAATTCTATTTTTCCTGGCACATACTCTTCAAATACCGGTGGTTTGCAAACAGCTTCTGGATAAGATAAACATTTATCAAGATCAGTATACACAAAACTCTCATCTCGGCTATTTATATTAAAAACCATTATCGGATGTATTGAATCTGCTAAGTATAGCTTGATATTGTTTTCGCTCTCGTAATTAAGCTAAATATCAAATGCATCAGGATATTTTTCTCCATCATCTAATGGTAACAATGGTGCGTTTACAACAAGCCTACTATTTTGTATGTTATTAAAGTCCTAATCATGAACAGTTCCGCCTATTGCGTTTTTAAAACTATAGATCTTAAGTCTATTTTCATTTTCATCAATGCAAACAACTACTCCGTAATCTCTTATTGAACCAGTGGCAACAACTTTGTTGCTCTCGCCAGCAAATGATCCAGCTAATTTTACACCCTAGACTGGCATTAATGATCCATGTCTATTATCTCTGCCTTCTCCACCTCTATATGATGATATTTTTATATTTCTAGCATCAATATACTAGTTTGTGGCAACAACAGAGAGATCATCATCACTATTTAATCCTCCTGCGAAACTATTAATTTGTGGTTCAGTATTAGTATCCATAGCAATAATCGTTAAAGTTTAACTATTTCTTTCCGGTGTTATTAAAGAAGTTCTCGTCATCATCCCACTCTGGTATAAGCTTAGTCCACTCATTCTTAATAGTAAGCATTTCACTTTCGTTTGGCATCATTGCTTCAGCGTAAGCCTGGTTTCTATAGAAATTCCACTACTACTATATGTAGAAGTATGTGTTCTAATTATATCTAGCTTTTCCACCAAGTGATCCTCTAAGGAACTTTGGAAAGCTTAACTTCATCATTACATACCAGTATATAGCTTCCTAATATGAAGCTAAGTCTGGGATAAGCGGATAGCCCCTTTCGTCTGTAGCTATTGCCTTGTATGACAATTTAACAAAACCTTTATCTTTATTAAAGACTATCCAACCTGGTTTAATCCAGTATGTAGGAACATCTACTTTATGGTCTCTAATAGCATCCATTAGTGCAGTACTACCATTGATTCCTAAAAGCTACGATCTATGCGTAGGCAGCATTACTCCAGCTGGTTGTTCTGGGTGATAGTGATGTATATGCTTTGTGTTAGCTTTAGACTTAAATGAGCTTTCATCTTTTAGTGCCTATACCCAATTTGTTCCATTGTTTGAATAGGCTACAGTTGTCAATGACTCTAAGTCTTCTGGTATTGGAACTTGATGTTCGTGTATTTCAAATATTGGAACGCAATCTTCACCAGACTCTTTCTATACATACTATACAGGAGCACCAATCTTCTCAACAGCTTCAAAGATCCATTCTCGTATATCTGTAATACGTATGTTCTTTTCTTGCATGTTTGAGTCAGCCATAATTTTAGCTATAACTGACTCACATTTTGTATATTTGTATATCATCTATATTTATATAATCTTGTTTATTAAATATAAGTTGAGCAAGGTGCCTTTTGTTTTCTCTAACCATACATAGCTAGTATTTATATCTATCAGAAAATACCCTTGGTATTTTTGACCAATATAATCTATATTTGTATCCATTAGAGTGCTCGTTTAAATGATAAACCCTTTTACCTACTTCTTTTGTTGATTTATAATCTGTAGACAATGACTAATCAGAATAGCTCTTAGGTTTATATTTTACTATGCATATAGTACCTAGCCCATAAGGCATTTTAAATGGCTGTGAGCGCTCTAAAATCTCTTCCTTGACAACTTTATTAAATTCGTCTATAATGCGCTTATATCGCGCGTAATTAAGCTCTACATCGTTCTTTTTAATGTAGTCTCTATATATATCAGCTATTGTATAGCTTTTCTTATTCTTCCTTATCTTGAGGACCATTTGGTTTAACGCTTGCTAATGTTGAGTTGTTACTATCGTCACTAGGCCTCTTAAGCATAAACGCTAATTCGTTAATCATGATAGCTTTTTTAATATCTGGTATCATCCATCCAGGTATCATTATATCATCTTCACTACCAGCTGTTTGTGTTGGGTCAAATATTCCTGTAACGTATATGTATTTAAAGTTTTCTGAACCATTACCATCAACGTATATATACTAATCATCAAACCAACACATAGGTTCATTGTATGTATACCTTCTAAAATTATGATAATGCTTTCTAGATTTACTCATAATCTGTATAACGCAACCACTAGCATCAGTAACGTTAACTATGTCGTCGCTACTATTCTCCATTGTATACAGCTTATTTTTTGTTCTCTTTAGTTTACCACAACGACAGCAGCAACAGTCCTTTGACCCAGAATCTGGGTCGTCTATAAGTTCAAGTGGTCCAATAGTTGATAACTAGCTATCATCCGGATCCTCGTCATCACCGGTCTCAGCATCTTTATCATTTTCTTTCTTAGACAAATAAGCTTTATACTACATTATCCAAGATAAGATCTAATCTCTAGACATGTCCTCACTCTCACTTATGTTGTTATTTCGTACAATAAGAAGTATGTCATCTATCAATGTACGAGCTGAGAATGTTTTCATATTGCTTCTATTATTCTTATACTGTCTTCTTTAAGTATGTCATTCGTATTACGTATCTTGTATTTATACACATCTTTCTTTTTCCAGTCAAATGTTATCAATCTCTTAAAGAAGTTCTTTTTGTTTTTATATTCTCTATGCTTATAAACGTAGAGGTACTAAGTGTTCTATACATCTAACTTGATATTAACACTATCTTTACCGATTGTATAGTATACTTTAGTTAGGTTGTTATATTGTAAACTATCCTTATAAACAGAGTCTTTAAGTATAGTTATAATATCACCCCCTACCCCCTTACTCTTATTAACGTTTATAATCTACTTCTAAGTTGCCGCTACCTAAATTTCTTTGCTTTTTAGCTTTTCTGTCTTACGTACAGAATCCAACTACTACACAAGCTCATCGTTGTAATCTTTAAGCTTTTTCATATCTAGCCTTAAAACACCAGAAGCCTACTAGGCACCGTTCAAGGCATCCTAATAGGCTTCGATGTTGTTATTAGCCATTTTAAGCTCCTGTGAGAGCCTATTAGCTTTGTTGTGGTAGAATATACCAGACGCTACACAAAAGGCTATTAGAAGCCCACAAATGGCATTAAGCAGCGTTTTGTAGTTGTTCTTTATTTTGCTTAATATCTACTACATCACAATTGCTTTCATTATTAGTTAAACACTCTTTTAAATATGTTTTCATCTCACCAAATTTGCCTTGTATATAAATAGATACTCCGTATATACTAGCTGAATAAACTAATGTTTGGGCTACAAACCCTAGTACACCTGTGGAGATTTCACCCTATTGTAAATACTGTACCCAGGTGAGAACCTAACCGCTTAAAAACGCGAGACATGCGGTTGAATACTAAATCTTCTCGCGCCATGTTCCTGTTACTTTGTTCATTTTATCTCAATAGTTACCTTTCCGTTAGAACAAGCTTCCTTTATTATTGGATAAAACTTGTTTATAGTAGCTCTTGAGTTAAGGACTTTTCCAACCTATTTGTTTTTTCCGAGAATCAAACAGCCTTCAGTGTCAGCGCTTGTGTTTCCTGCGTGAATACGTATACCTTCAAATGATGGAACGTTCATCAGCTGTGGTGTATACTTCTTAAACCTAGGTGAATATGTCCACTTGATCTCATAAGTTCCGTAAGGTATTGCCGTTTTTGAATGTATCTTTTTCTCTCCATTATCAAATTTGCCATTCTTATTGAGGTCTCTTACAGTATCTTCTATAGTGTCGCAAAAATATACATCGTCTATATAAAGTTTACCTATAGTGTAAGTTGGACGGAGAGCTATTCTTTTTAATGTTAATTTCATATTATATTTACTCCAGTTTCTTTATAGTACTTTAAACTTTCTCCAGAATTCTAAATATTAGCAGTAGTTATATTTATACCCTAATTTATATCTGCAAACATCTTATTAACAATACTACTATTTGCTGCAGGCCATTTTATAAAGCTAGATGTATGGTTACCAACATTTTCTCCCCACGTTGATACAATTTTAGCATTATTAGAAGCCATTTTACAATTAGATATATAATATGTACCAGCAAATATTGGACCATTTAACACACACAATAAGTTTGTGTACAACATATTGTCTAGTGTAATTGATGAGAATCTAGTCATATCAAATCCTTCAACAAGGTTTTCGTTATTGTAGGAACAAGCCAAATTTAATCTAGCTTCTCCAGAATAACTTCCATAATCTATACCATGAATTATACAACTATTCTTAAACGCATTGCTCAATGTGGATGTTGTAGAAGGTATTGACTCATTGAATATCACAAACGAATAATTGTGTATTGTATGTGTGCCAGATATGCTATCCTATAATATAACGGGCTACGCTCCAAACGCATCATTCAAAACAGAATATGTAGTATAGTTTTTAGGATACTAAACATATACATTTGTTGTTTCGTTTCCAGATGTTGTAGAACCTGCTAGACGAGGTATAATTACCTGGTTGTTAAATACGCCGGTTACAATACCAGACCTATTTGCTTTAAAAATATTTTCAGGTATAATTCCAGCCATTGCATTAGACGTATTATCTTTAGCAAATGCATAACTATAGTTTGTTATACCATTATCTCCACTATCTGAAGTATGAGAAGTTGCTGCACAATAAAAGAAATCTGGTGGAATAATCAAGTTGTTTACGCCTCCATCAGGAACCTATCCATTATTAAACATTGTTCCATTTCCAAGATTATACGAAGCCTAATATCCACCTGTCAAATTCTATGTATCAGTAAGCTCTGTGCAGTGATTAATAGTATGTTTTGTATATGTATATTCTTCAGTTTCCGTATCCTATGTGCGAGTATAATATTCCATATACGCAGTCTGGTCGCTTGTGTCATTATTCTTTGCACAGTTGTCTGGAATTTCTGTAGTCATATCAAACTACTATGCACCACTCGATGGACTAACATTATAAAATACATGAGAGAAACTCCAAATTTTATAAGTGTTATCTCTTCCGTATCTATAATCATGCAAAGTTGCAGGCTTGTACTCATTACCAACCTTTACGAATACCTAAGTATTAATATTGTCGTATCTCTTTCTAAAGAAATCAAATGGTATAGGTTTTGCTAAATATATATTTGCAAAGCAATATCTAACATCTTGTATTTTAGGTAATTTAGAGAAGAAGTTGTCATCCAATCTTAATGCTCCATTATCACACTTAGCACCATCGAACGTATGTCGCATATATTTTGCATTTGGATTTATTGTAGGTAAACTTCCAAACGTTAAATCTCCATCAGTTTCGGTTATATTTGTATTATAGAATAAGTTACTAAGATTCTCTTTGTTGTGCTTAATGTACAGATTACATATATCTCTATAATGCTCCAATGAAACATGGGCTTTAAAGTTATAGCATCCGTAATCATGTCTATATTGGTCTGTTAAGAATCCACCTTGACTTCTTGGAACAAATTTCTCCCAATTAATAAACTCCCATAAATTAACATCATCGGTACTTCTTCTATCCTGCGAGAAACATGTACTAATGTAGTCTATCTTTGGTAGATTATAAAGTAAGCCATCAAGGTTTACACTATAACAATTAAGGAAGCATGCTCTCAAAGTTGTTAACGATGTCCAATTAGAGTTGAATAATTCGTTCAAATCAACCTTGTATGAGTTAGATATATTAAAGTCCTATATTCTCCGAAGTTTATTAGGAGATACACCATTAGGATTCCATATATCTTTAGCAGATATAATTTCAGATGTTGATATATCATCACCAGTAGTTGGATCCATTGGTATCTAAAATTCATGGCCTCCATAACCGTCATCTCCACCCCAATCAGTCATCTTTGATATACAGTGTTCAAAACAGTCTGTAGCCATTCTTGAAGTACGTGCATTAAAAAACTAACTATATGAACATCCGGATGGACTACCGAAATTATACAATTCTTTAAAGTGTACATTTATGCCTGTAGCAATATACATCTAATTAGCATTAGTAACCCTGTTTAAAACTGATGGATCTATAGGACTTCTAAATACACCATCTGTTATATGATTCTTATAATCATTTTGTGTAAAGCTAACCCTTGAATAAGCAAACATTAAACTAGTGTTAGTAATGTTGTTATTTTCTGGAATAGCATGTGCAAAAAAGTTTGCTACAAAGTCAAGATCAACACCACTTCTTTCAAATGCACTATTTAAAGACGTTGTATCAGGTTTTACTGATAACTCTGTATAATTTCCACTCTAATCTAAACCATGATAATTAAAACAGTTATAGAACGTATATGGCCCAATATATAGAGGTGTAGCATCAACGGTCTAAAGACCTGTAACATTCTAGAAGCAGTGATTTATAGCTGAAATATTTGGAGGAAGGATAACATGCTTTATATTTGTGCTATTCTAGAAACATACATTCTAAAGATGTGTTGAGTTATGCAAGTCTACAGTATTATTAACGGTTGCACCAGTATTATCTTTGATACAAAGCTAACCATGTATGCAATTTGTTACAGATATACTCTTAGGGTAAATCTATACATTAGAATGGTTGTCATACTCTGTAATTGTAACGGTTCTAAGCTTAGGACAATTGTTTATATTTATTGTTTCAAAACCTTGTAGTGTTATAGTCTCAACAGAATTGTCACCAGAAAGAGTAAAACTACCTCCACTCTCAATGCAGCTTAAATTAAAGTTTGTGATATTCGTTTTATTATTGAACGACAAGTTCTTGTATTGCCCCTATATCTATGACCACTGAAGCGTCTAAATCTAACTATTGTCTACAGAGAAACTGGTGATATTAGTACAGTTTGTTATAACAATACTTGCTCCTGTGTTTTTAATATTACTAACATTAACAGTTGATACATTTAAACCATTCGCAGTTAAACCCATTTTTGATCCGCTAAGATTAATAGAGCTTAGGTTCGGATAATTGTCAGCTCCATTAAGTGTTAATGTTGCAGTATAACCAGGTGATGTTAAATTGATCTCCTTAACGCTAGGTGTATCAAAAGAGAAACTTCCAAATGTATTCGAAGAACCGTTTATTGATTCAAGTTTATCAGACCCAATGTACAAACCAGTCTAAGCATTTCCTTCTATCCAGTTTATATTTTCAAGATAAGACCATAGCTAAGAACCTCCAACCTTAACACCTTGCACACCGGTTGTTTTAATGTCGACCTATTGATAATTATCTCCACCAATTATGTAGTTTGCAATAACCGAGTTAGCCTTAGTAATCTGTAAAGGAGAAAATTTAGGACATTTAATCTTAAAGCTAGCATTTGAACCAAGCTGAATACCGGCAGAAGAACTTCCAGAAGAGAATATGTCTCTAAGGATAATTACATCTTGATTCATAGGTACAGAATAGTTTGCGGCGTTATAAGTAAGATCGTATACGATGTTTTCAACATTTGGATCGCTACTTAGATTTATGTCCTTCCACTATCCGTCATCATCTCTATATTGTATAGGAACACCTATGCTTGAGTTAATATTAAAGTATGCATCAAGAATGTGCAATCTACCATTAAACCAATCTCTTACATAGTTGATTCTGGTTCCGTTAAACTTCTGGTAATCAATAGGATTCCATTGTGTACCCGAACCATCGAGTGCAAGATATTTAGATCTATAGTTGTATGTTACAAGTAGGCTATTTATAGAACCGAGATTATTAGCGTAGAAATTATCTACAAAATAATCAGCATTTTTTAGAATGCCTTCGTGAGTCTTGTTGTTTATAACATTACTTCTCCATTTTGCATACAATTCTTGCGGATAGTTAACCGTATACTATTCGTCGTCCTTAAATATTAATCTGGCATATTTAGCGACTGCAAATAAATATGATGAAGGAACATCGAATCCGTTTGACCCAAGTGTAGATGGTGAAAAGTCTCTGTATATATTTACATTATCTGGATAATCAACACCGTCTTGAGTTTTCTTTAATTGTCCATCCCAATAGTCTGAGAAAGCAAAATAAGAAATTTTACCACCACTATTGTTAATACCTAAACATGTATCCATATCATAGAACGCTGTTACCCAAGTTGTACCAGCAGAATTCTTGCCAGACCACGTCTTAATATTAAGATTCTTCATTACACTATCAACAAGACCAAGAACCATACATATTGTATAATACTCGGATATTGACTAGAAGTTTAACTCTGATGGTCTATTGTTGTCCATATCTGGTATACAAAGATCTCTTAAATTATTCTATGTTCCAGGACTAATAGTGCTCTTCAACACGTATTTCCAACTTGAACCATCAGATCTTCTTTGATACTATTTAGTATAATCTGGAACCATATTTAATGATTTTCCAGTTTTGTTTCCAGATTTATCAATCTCTTCTGCAGAATATCCATCTTCATAAGAACCTCTTCCTTTTTTTAGATAGTCAAATAAATAACCACCTCCAAGCGTTACTGATTTTACGAGCTTTTGTATAGATTCCTACAGTTCTGCTTCAGAAAAGTTTGAGCCATGAACAAGGTCTCCAAACATGTATGTGTTATCGTTCTCTTTGTTCTGCTAAAATAATATAGTAGAATCATACTATGAGAAGTCAAAGTAGTTAGAACCGCCCTAAATTTCAGCAACACCAAGACCTTCTCTCAACGTATTATCATCGTTATTTATTTTATAAAACACAAAGTCTTTTCCGCTACCAGTTAATGTAGTCTTGTCACCAAATACTCTAAGATCTTTATAGCCGAGATTAAAATACGACTCACGACCAAGGTTAAAGTTATATACTCCGAAGTAATAATAAACGTCATCTTTGAGCCCTGTATCAGGATCTTCTGTAACAATATGCATAAACAAAAGTATAGGAAATCCCTCAAGGCAGTTCTTTATGTACGGCTTAAATACGCTATCTTCACTAATACTGTCGCTAAATTTTTCACAAACTGTATTTACAAACTTTCCGCAAGTTGTATTATTTGAGTGAGAGCTATCAACGACATCAGCTTTTAATGTAAACTACGTTTCTGGTAAAAATGTCTCAGGGTTATTTTGATTGAAATTAGGAGAATACAAGTAAACGTCAGCAGTTTCAGATTGGTCTGTATTTTCTATTTCCAATGTAAAGTTTTTTACTCTATACAATTTTGTAGAAGAACCTTGTAACGATGCCCTAAACTGTGCATTAGTAAACGAATCTGGTACCTTAACTTCTGTTAACGCAGATCTTCCAGGACTCCATTCAATTGATACAGGGAAATTAAGATCGGATCCTTCACCGGTTCCATCCTCACCATAATTTTTCTCGAGCCTCTATATCATTGGAGTTCCGGTACCATTGTCTTGGCACGTCATAACAAGAACAGGAGTTGACGTATTTGCAGCAATATCGCTAATTGTTGCACCGTCTATAATAATTCTACCATTTGTTCCAACATTAAACTTTTTTAAATATTGCTTTAAAATAAGTTCTTGCTAAAACTATTCGCTTTGTTCGCGAATTATCTCATATCTATATTTAAGATAATATTGATATACGTCGTAATCTCCATTTTCTCCAATATCAGACACAGGAAGATAATCAACATCTATTGTGTTAATGTAAACGTTAACTGGATTTATCTGCAATTGTTTTACAATCAATGGCGCGTTGAACAAACTAGAGAATGACGCCTCCATTCTTCCATCAATATATATAGAAGTGTCATAGTATGAGTCATTGCCATCCTTTTTTACAAAATTTGAAAAAACCTACAATAGGTGATATTTTGTAAGATCATCTTTATTCGCATCATTTTGCTTTTGCACATAGCAATCTACAAACGAACTACCTCTAGTTGTTAACTGCTACCCTATTGTCATAATTGGAGAATCTCCCTCGTTGTACAAACTTATAATAGTAGCGTTATCAGAGTTTATATGATTAAACTGTAAACCGATAGCTATATGTGTACAAATATTTCCTGTACCACTAACCTATGGAGGTTCAATACCTGTTATTCTAATAGCATTAGAGTTAACAGTCTAAGATATACTTGTATTAGCTAAATACTAATTAAAATTATCGGTACAAGTATTTATTCTGTAATAGTACTATGTCCACTGCTACGGATTTTCAAACCAATCAAGCTAATCCTCGGATTCTTTTACATAAAAATAATATTTGGCGCTGTACCCAGAAACGTTTATTTCAATTGTGTTTTCCCCAGATTTTGTAGCAAGAATCTTAAATGAATTCTATTGACGCTCTGTTACGGTAAGACCGTTTTCAAACATTTGTACACCGTTAACCTTTACGAAAACATTGTAACTTCTGTTATTATTTATGCCTTCATAGATTCTGAAGTTAAACTAAATATACCCAGGATTGTAAATATACTACCCCTCAGTCTATTGTGTATTATATATAACACCGACATCTGGAGATATTAAACAGTATAATTCGTTAGGTATAAGAGATATATTTATAGTTTGATCATTGGATATCATTTCCTAGCCATCTGGTATAACCTATGTACTAAATACGGCAGAGTAAAGTCCAGATTTATCGTTTGTAAAATTACTCTTATCTATAGGAAATGTAAGAGATCCGCTTTGATTTTCAATATTTCCAGAGCCTAAATCCTATCCATTAAATCTAGCCGAGTAGTTTATTGATGCTGAAACGGAAACTACGTAGTCAACTTTTATATTAAGACCAGTATCTCTTGCTGTTTCTATAAAGATCTCATACGTATTGCTATCTGTTAAATATTTCTTTCCATTATCATCAACAAGTGATACATCGAACGAATATGGTGTAACAATGTACTAGCATGATACCTGCTATGTGTCATTACCATCTGTTACAGTAATAGTAAGCGTGGAGTTTGTATTAAGATTAATATTTGTCTAAAATCTAAACGCATTTTCGATAGATAAAATCTAAGTTCTTGTCTGAGTAGTTTCTCCACCATTAGCAGTTTTGGTTGTATACGAGTATGTTACATTAAACTTGCCACCATTTGGGTTGTTTATTATAATAAGAAGCGGATATGTATCTATTCCGTTAAGGACAATGTTTTCTCCCTTAAGCTGGATACCATTAAGCGAAGCAAATACACTAAATGATTTATCGTTGCCTCCATCTCCATTACCAGAGCCAGAACCGACTCCGCCATATTTATAAATCCACTTAACATTTGTTTTAAGCGAATTTACATCATTAGTTATAGACGATAATTTGTCGGACAGCGTTGAAGAGCCATCCGACATTATTATATCGTCATCACTAACAATCTTAGAATTGTTATTTAATCTCATACTGTAAGCATTATTGTTTCTGTATCAACCCACTCTCCATAGTTGTTATCAGAAACCTGCTTAAAGTACTGTAACTTCATAGGAGATGTAGAGTAATCGTACTGTGTAAATTTAGCTGTAGATGTAAGAATGTTAGCTATTCTAACAAGCTCAACATTGTAATCAGAATCCGAGAGTTTTATTATACCAAACATTGGGTATTTCTAGTTAGCGTTTGCTACGTCTTTTCCGTTTTTAACTGTTGTTTCTGGTATAGCTATAGAGAACTTCTAGTTTGCAGAAGGAAGCTCTTTATTTGATGTAAGTTTAAATCCTGTAGCCTAACACATAAAATAAGTAACACCGCCTTCAAGGTTAGGCACGCTTGTATATGGGAAGAAGCCAGTAGGAGCCTATCCTACATCCTCTCGTTTTGTTAAAGGGAACTTTGTATAATCTTTACCATCTACAACAAATCTAACATTATCGTTCTATAATGTATTACTCATCGAATACTCTGAAAAATTATCTTTGCTGTTTTTATCCTACCCAAAGAAGAAATACTCTCTAACAGGATATGTACAAGCATATGTGTGTTTATGACCACCGATCATAAGCTTTACACCTTTGTACTCAAGGAGTCTGCTAAGCCAATATGTACCAGCACCAGTTTCAGTTTGATCGATCTAATTGCAATGGCTTCCGATTAATTTGTCTCCATTAGGTCCAAGTGATCTAGAATACCGTTCCTGTCCATTTGCGATATTGCTATTTGTAATAACAGTGAACGGCATTTCATGACAAGCAGCTATACACTTTTTACTAGTGTTAAGCATGTTATAAACCATTGTATATATAGATGTAAAACTGCTAATATATTTCTTATTTGTACCAATAGTGTAGCCGGTATAAATATTAACAGTGTCTTCTCCGTCTTTAAGATTAAACCACTGGTTACAATTAATCGTTGTGATTTCACTATTAATCATAACGAATCTGTAGTTCTTTGATTCGAAATAATACAGAGATGGTATATATTTGCTATTAACAATTGGCACGAATACAGATTCATTTATATCGTAACAAAAGAATACATGAAAGTAGAAAGAGTTTGATTTACCAAGGTCGTCACCAGTTCCAAGATCTGTCACATTTGTACCACAGAGGTCGTTGTTACCAACAACATTCATCTACTCAAACTTGTTAAACAAAACATGACCAGCGTTGTAGTAATCAAACCACTCATTAATTCTTGTTCCGTTCTGTGTCATGTCTCCAGTATTAATGAGAATAGGAATAATATTGCTACTCTTTTGGTCTTCTGTAATCTTTTCATTCAGCTTGTTTGCTGCTGCAGCCCAAACCTGGTACTGCAACCAATCAAATCCTTGCTAGTCTGTTATTTGATAAATAACTGGCTTATAAGTTTCTGGGTATAACGTAAATGACTGTACGTCTGATACATATGAACCAGGATTACCATTAGCATTAGGTCTACCAACAACATACTCCCAAACCTAAGGACCTCCTGTAACAGCAGAACCAACAACATTAATTACACATTTATGAGATGTATACTGTGTATCATCTGCTGGAAATCTACTTACGATTCTACTATAGATAACATTATTAACATCTTTAGAATATTCTTTTCTTCTAGGATAAGATGCATCCTATTCAGTAGCGTTTTCTACCTCTTTATAAGATTCGAATCTATATGTCCAATCTGTCTATCCTTTCTGTCTAATCCAGATATACTCATCATGGTATCCTACAGAGATCCAGTTAAATGCTCTATCCTTATGCATGTCTATACCAAACGAACATGTAACTATATTTGGTTTAGTTACATTAAGCTTAGACTTATCTGTGCATACATTCTTATTTAAATAAGACGCCTTTGGAGCAAAGTTAGATACACTATACTATTCTTTAGAATGTGGAAAACTAATCGTTGGCGAACTAAGATCTACAATCCAAACATCTGCTGTACTAGCCCATCTTGCTCTAGAACTATCTTTAATGTTTGCTGACTAATAAGCCTACTGTGCAGGGTCAAGCTCAAATGTGTTTTTATACATTGTATTCGATTCAATACTAAGAACAAGCTTTGCCCAATATCCAGTCTTAGAAGAATCTATAACACCTGTAAAGAAATAGATTGAATCAATGAATGATGGATCGTATAGGTTAGGGTAAGTCTTAGTATCATTAAATATAGTTACAGAGCTATCGTTTGTTTTCCATAAATATGTTGTAGGAGTAAGTGTTGGATTACCATATGTCAAAGCGAAACCGTTTCCAAGGTTAGAACTTGTATCGATTGTAAAATCAATCAACTTACCGTTTTCGTACCACTCTTGATCGTACGAATCTACCTTAATATAAGCGTTTTCATCTTTCTTATTACCATAATAAGCTCCTGCAATAACATATGTACCACCTGCTTTTATCGTGCCAGTAAGTGGTAAATGATATACAGCCTACCTATCGTCTGTTGGTCTAGTGTAATGCAAATAGCACCCCTGTAAGCAAAAGTCGCTATCAGATGTATTCTCAAGTTCAATGAACGCTCTTGTACAACCGTGTACGATATCTGTATCCAACGGTGCGTAGAATGCACCAATTTTTATTCTGTCAGAATATAATCCAATATTTTGTGTTTCAGATAATCTGTTAGATGGATTTGCTTTATTATATTCTGCTAATCTAAGTCTACCGATAAATCCTCTAGCACTCCAGCTATCCAAGTCAACACCACTAGCGATTACTCTATTAGAAAGAAGATCTTCGTCATTAGGAATTTCTTGATTAATAAGATCTCCAGACTCATTGATAAAGAACTTGTACTTCTTGCCAGTGTCTTGGTGAATAAATGTAATATCTGAAAGGTCTGTTATTCGTAGGTTTTCACCATCCTCGCGAATAATACCTTGCCTCTTAAGCAAATCTAATACTTCACTTTCTGTCATACCGTCATCTGGTGTTGTACCGCCACCAGCAGCAATTTTAACTAGTTTATTATTATTTTTAATCCATAAATTCTTTGTACTTTCAACAAAGGTTAATTCGTTATTCTGAATTTGGTCCTTTATCTTCTAAAGTACATCTTCTGATTTTACAGAACGAATTGTTATATGTGATACTTTATATTTGTAATCCTACTCAGATGGTGCGCTAGGAATAACCTGGTTAGAAAAATCCTGGAATTTAGAGCATATATCAAACATAGAAACGTTTGTATCTCTAAACGTAACCCAATCTGGATAATATGAATACCCGATATCGTTTCGTATATTGTTTAGCCTATCATCATAATAATAACCCTATTTGTATACCTTGTCATGGATAGCATCGCCGATACTAATGTATATATATCTACTACCAGCATCTCCTACCATTCTGCTAATGCAAACCATTATATTGTATGCGTCAGCTTTTGGCAACTCTATTGAATTTATATTAAAACGAGTCTAGTTTTCTCCGTTTGTTAAATGTATAGTTATATCTGGATTAGTTACAGTAAAATACATAAAAATCTTAGGATCTGTAATCTATTTTACAGTCTAATCGTCATTCCATGTAGCTTCTCCAGTAACCTTTACTACACCTTCTTCATCATAGCCTAAGTTTGATTCTGGTGTAAGTTCACAACCATGACCTATTGTAAGACTTGTGACAGATGACAAATCTTCTTTATCAACCGCCCACAATGGTTCGTCGTCTGGATCAGAAATACCGTCTAGAACAGATGACATTAACGTATTTTCATCCGTATATGAATTGAGTCCATATCTAAACGTATTCCTTATTTTTGCCACTTCGCTCTATAATGCTCTTATGGCAGAAAATAAAATGTCGACATACGTACCATTTACCTAAACTTCTCTAGAAGGTTTTGTGTTTAGGTCACTTTCCTTATCAGCTATAAGTATATATTTATCAGGGATGTCACTAGGGTCTACATTATCTATGATATCTTGTGTATATGTAGGTATTCCGGCAAATGATCCAATGCCGCTCTTTATAATTCGCTTATTTAATTCGTGCTGACCAATTTTGAGCTGTTCATCGTATATTTGTCCAGCATCTGCCACAACGCCTTCTGTAGACGCACTAACGATCCTTCCGTATACGATAGTATCCTCTTTCTTTGGTCTTATATACGAGTTTTTAATATCTGCCATAATTAGTCATTTTAGAATATTGCCTTTACAGAAACTCCTCCAGACATAGTGTTTTTAAGTACTGGGTTAGAACCTGCATAATAATAATATCCTGTTTCAGCATTATACTAAACAGTAGTAAATGGTATATTATTCATACTTCCATCAATAAGGTTTTTAATAGGCTTTTTAGACATTACCCATAAATATTGACCATCTACATAATTTACTATAGTTGAGAATCTTGATAAATCATGAACTTCGAGAAGCAAATTAGGATCTACATTCTGTATTCCTACATTATCATATGTTTCCTGTGATGGGTTTTCGTATCCATCGTCAGACCTGTCGAATCCTTTATCTTGATCACTTTCTTCGTCTTCGGCGAATGGTCTTACTGCTAAATATCCAATAAATCCAGAATTAATCAAAGGATCAACTCCAGTTGTTATTGTTATACCACCAGTCTGCTCTGTACCTTTATCAACGATTTCAAATATCTCTCCATAGTCTATCGTATTAGTTTTAAGCTATCTTTTTCCCCAACCAGGAACAAATGTTTCTACGACAACAATTAATTGATATACTCCACATATCTAATCTTTTGATGGAAAGTATGCGTTTATAACATTATTGTTTGCGTCTAATTCAGACTCCATGAGATATTTTGTTTTGTCCAAAGGTCTATATTTATCCATTTCACACTTGCAGTCAAAATCTCTTCCGTTATAGTAGAATTTATTTCTACAATGAGGCAATACGTGATACGTAGGACATCCACACCAATTTAGCAAATACTAACTATTGCAGCATTTTTTATTCATGCTCTCAGTTAATGTTTTATTAACCAAATAACATTTTATATTCTTGATATTAGATGCGCTATATTCTGTTTTATCAACAAGTGATATATTTATTCTAATATCATTTCCGATTCTGATTTTTTGCATATTGATATGTATTTAAAAACAAAAAGCCGAGATAGGGCTTATTACCCCACCCCGGCTAAATATTAAAATTTCTTTTCGTCGTATGCGTTTGCATTACTAATAGGATTTGCTATGTTCTGACGAGCCTGAATCATATTCTGAAGCTTCTCTACAAGTCCACCAGCAATCTCTACAGCACCAGTTGTAAAATTTTCACCATGATTAGATGCATAAATCTCAACGGTCTGCTTTGTTCTGCGCCACAAATCATCAGCTGTTCTATACTGGTTCTCAAACTCGATTGTGATACCATCGTATTTTCTATCGATATCTGTAACCATAGCTGGCTGAGGATCATACCAGCAGCTACGATGTAAAACGCCCTGGTAATCAAATGATGCACGTTCGCGATCACGAACAAGCTTAGCTGAAGCAGGGTATGTTGTACCTTCCTTCTTTGAGAAAGCTGCACCAAGATCATACTTATTGTTAGACGCCCAACCTGGAGCAGCTGGATTCATCCAATACATATTTGCATCAAAGCGGACCTTCATGTATACGTTTTCTGTTCTATTAGACTCATCGTCATCATACTTCATTGCTGTAAGAATGAGCTTCTTCTCAGCAGCTTTAGCGTATACTCTCTGACGCTTTGGAGCACGAATAATATCCTTTACAAGACCAGCGATAATCTGCTCAACACCGTCACCAACTTCTGTAACGTAGCTATAAGACTCTGTCCACTTACGATAACGCATTGGCATATCTTTAAATGTAAGACGAAGTACAACAGGACAACCACCCTGAGCAAGAACCTTAAGTGTTTCTGCTGGTACGTTTGTAAAGTCTATTGTAACCTGATCTTCAGCATCGTCCTTATAGTCAAGCTTTGTTACAGACTTGATATCTGCAACGTTGATGATATTAGACCACTTGACAACTGGGACAAACTTAACGGTGCCGTCCTTACCAACCTTCTGAAAACTATCAGATGTAATAACACCAATCTTGAAACGATCTGCGTTTTCATCATAAGAATAAACATCTGTGATAGCTGTACCATCCTGTGCAGATGGATCGCAGTTCATGAATACAAACTTACCAACCAATGTATTAAGTTCTGCTTTTGTTTTCTTGCCAGCCAAATCTTCGGCTGTAGCAAGTGTCTCACCGTGCTTGTTAGAAACAAGGACTGTATTTACATATGTAATCATATTAAAATTAATTTTTTCTACTCACCCTATAATGTTAATGCTAGACCTAACTAGCTGGGCTTTCCACGTTAAAATTATTATTCTTGTGTATTTACCTCTTGAGTTATAGTTTTATAGCGCTCGTCTTTCTTATTTTCTAAATACATTTGAGCAGCAATCTTTATAATCTCGGGCATAATAATATCCTCGAAATCCTCATATTCATCATAAGGATTATCGAGTGTTATTTCTGTAGGCTTTCTGAGATAACCTAAAGAATATTTACTAATCTTATATTGTTTATCTGTGAGCAACATACATCCATTAGAATTTCTTACACGTAGAGGTCTAGCTCTATGAAATCTGTAATGGAAGTCTGTAAGACTGTTGTTAACTCTATACATAAAATTATCCTACGTGCACTCAAACATGCATGTATTGATTTTATTCTCTCCATCAAGATCGCTTATTACTACGTCCTCATTGAGTGAGAACATGAAGTCTTCTGGATAGATTATAGTGTAAGATGTATATGACGGCTGACTTTCATCTACAGTCATATTTGTTGATGTGTAAGTCTTCTATTCGTATAGTTTAATAAGATCTTCTCTACGCTTTTCATTTTGTTCGTACGAAGTTCCGTGAACAAGATCGCTATTAAATCTAAGCTTAATAAACTTACAAACAGCCTAATTGAGCCAGAATAAAGATTCGTCAGTAGATGGTTTGTCTAGCTGGCTATCAAATTTATTTATCTCTCTTTCTAGCCCTACTAAAATATCTATATTCCTCATTACTCAGCCTCCTACTATTTTGGTTGTGATTGTTTAGAATTACCCTAAGCAAGTTTTAGTTTATACTGAGTCAAATACATGTCTACAGCACCTGACACGAGCTCTTCAAAACATGAATACGGAAGCGAACAATAACTATGTACAGCTCCAGCAGACTGATCGCTGTCATTAAACTTTAATACATTGAATGCATTAGGCTGGCAATAGTATGTAAGATCCACACTATCTATCTATGTATATACGTCAGATATAACCTTAAACTAATTACTTGTATAATTAGTGTTTTCAAATATAACTAATGGATTTTTTATAATCCCGTTATAGTTGTAGTACGCATTGATTACGTTGTCTACATCTTCTTGCTTAATAAGTATATTTGGTGTAATTACACCACCTTCTAAAACCTTATCACTTTTATAATTTTTTGTAACGATGCTTTCAGATCTTACGTACATTGCATAATCTTCAGGCAATTTATATAAGCCATCATCATTTGATGTCTTTATATTAACTCTCCTAATTAAAGATCTGCTAACATCGCTTATTCTTTTAGCTCGTCTAGTACCACGTTGAAAATCGTCTTCTGTAGAATACAGCATTTTTACATACTGTGTCTAGAACTCGCTTAAGAATGAATATATTGTATCGGTGCTAAGTTTCTATTCTGACGCAAACTAAGGATATACTTCAATTAGTCTACGTTCAAACTCAATACCAAGTTTTCGTGTTTCTTCTCTTGTCATGATTCAAGTGGTCTAGTATTAGCTTTAGTAGTAAGTCTACTAGATTCTACAATCTCGGTAGACATAATAATTGCCAAATTAATTAATTCCTCTGCCATGCTATCAGATAATTCAAATTTAGTCTATCCGAAATCATAGTCGTTTACTGATAGTCCTGGTCCAATAGCAAATTTTGCAGGACGTTTAATATATGTGAATTCAGCCGTTGACTGAGCTCCATTATATTGTACATCCATTGGATCTACATATACCACAACATTGTTGTTCTCTATGCATCCTACAGGCTACTCAATCCAAGGTAGATTTGTTTTTGTTACCTTAAATTTTTTAGCAACATCATGCGATACGAATACTATATTTTCATATTTATGGTTCTTGTTATCATGAGAAGTAATATTCTCTTTGATTTCAATATGTCCATCAATTATGTATAAAACAAGATTATCTATAGTGTGCGTAGCGAATGTATAGTTATTATCGCCAGATAAACTACCAACGGCAGTTAATTTGTTAATCAATGGCTATAAATCTTCGATTGCTTTCATATCTGACTCAAACGCTGACCTTCTAGGATTATTTCCTGTATATTTTTGAGCTATAAGAGCTAGGTAGGCTTTATCGAGTATTGTAGCAATCTCATATTTAGTTAGCGACGGATATGACGAAGTTATATTTGCCTTGTCATATTCAATCATAAACTTAGTATAAATATCACTATGCGTCATACGTCGTTAGTTTAATTATTTATTTTCGATCTGATTAATAATCGAGATCTTTAAGTCTTGATTCTTCTTTGCGTCCAAGTATGCAATACAATCCTACAATGAGTCTGCAAGCATCTCAGAACCATAGTAATACTGTGTTCTGTCCTTACGGATAATACCTTTAGCAATAGCACTCTCGATCAAGAACTCTGTTTCCTTTGTCTTGTTATTAACCCACTTTGTAAAGAAGTTCTGTGGCTGTTTATCAACCAATGAGAACAATGTAGACTCTACAAGCTCATTAGACATTGTGTCAGCGCTAACACCGAACAGTCTAAGACACTTACGCATCTCTTCGAGAGAAAGCTTGCCAAAAGCAATAATAGCGTCTCTACGAAGCTTGTTAATCTTATTCTTCTCAATAGCTTCAGCCTGTCTATTAATAAGCAGGTAATCCTTACCAGCATTGAGTTTATCAAGTGATGTGGCTACTCTCTTATGTCCCTCAAGGAACTTAATAATCATAGCCTATCGTGGGAATGAGTCATCAAGAATTGTGCTCTTAGAGCCAACCTTAACACAGAATGTATTCCAGAATGGTGAATTTTTAGCGAGATGGCCTTCTGGATAACCAAGCTCCTTTTCAAATTTCTTTTCGTCCTCAGGTGTTAAACCTGTGTATATCGACCCAGATCTGGTAAAGTAAGGTGCAATATAATCAAAACAATGTTTATACTTTAACAATCCAGCCCAGGGATTTTTCTTTCTGATCTTTAATTCAACTACCATAATTTTTCAATTAGTTGTTGCAATGCCAAGCTCCCGTGTACAACACTCATATTATTGGCTTAGCCTCCGGTGCAGTGTTGTTAGATTCCATCCGGCATATTATTGAAACCACGGGGTTGAACATTGTATATTATTTTATTAATTACGCGAGCTCTGCTGCTCTATTCTCGACTGCAATAGTCTCCTGGTCTTCAGCATCGCAATACAAGATACCACATGACAATGGGTTTCTCAGCATGATACCCTCTTCACCAAGGAAGTGTACCTGGTAACCATCACGGCTGTTAGAACGCATAGTGTTGATGTTATTTGCATAACCATTTGGCAATACAGAACCACCAGTACACCACTGTACGAACTCACGACCCTTACGACATACCTTAACGATGTTAGCCTGGCCATCACGGCGACCAAGGTCAACGAACAAGAATGTATAAGACATCAATGGTTTACCTGTCAATGGGTGAAGCTGACGGAACATTTCCATGTTATCAAACATAGCACAACGCTTAACTGTCAACTCGATACCATTAGTCATAGTGTAAGTTGTGAACTGACCACCCAACTTCAAGTCCTGACCAGAACCTGTAACGAAGTGTGTATCAATCATATTGAAGCTAGCTGCCTTCTCCTTCAAGATACGGTCGAACTCACGAATACCCATCTCACCGGTCAAAGCAACGAACTTACGCTCGTTAGTACCAATGATGTTGTAGCAGAGATCGAACAAGTAATCCTCGAACAACTCTGTAGTCAGCTTTGTATAATAACGTACGTTAGCTGGAGCAATCTGCTCGAACAAACCTGCAGAGATTGGAACGAAACGGCCATTAGTACCCTTCAAATTGTAAGTACCATCTGCGTTACGGTTAGAATGAGCGAACAGCAACTGCTTCTCCTCTCTCTTCTTCCACTCACGAAGAGCCTTCCAATACTGATAGTCAGACCACAAATAAGACTTCTTACCTGTCTCAGGATCAGTCAAAGCGATAGCCAATACTGTAGAGTAAGCATCACCAGTGATATCGTAAGTAAGACGCATAGTCATCAAGCTATTACGCATCTTAAATGGAGTCTGATAGTTGATAATATCTGCCTCATCACTGTACTCCTCGTACGCAGAACCGATACGGTCTACCTGACGACCTGGGAGCAAATACTCGCAAGGAATATAAGAACCCTGGAAGCCTTCTGCTACATAGCACTCATATACCCATGTGCTACCATCCTGGTATGGAGTACCATTTACACGCACCTGGAAGTTTACGTTGTCAAATGCAAGAATCGCACCAGGTCCGACAAACCCGATAATTCAGCACCGGTCGCTAATCGGTGCCCGCCAACACTCTTGCTATGTTGGCAGCTTTACATCTCTGTAAAGTTTAGACTATATCTTCATCCATTACTGGATGTTTCGCATTTCGCTTCGCTTGAAGCTACGCCGCAATCGGCTAGTCGTTGAACCTTCAAGTATTCGGAATCAACTCTAAGACCTTTAAAAAATCCGTTTACAACATAAGCACCAGTATTCTGATACTTTGCTAAAATTGCATAAACGTTTTTAACAGAACATTTAAATTGTTTTGCAACTTGCCTAATTCCAATTATTGTAAAATGCTTTCCATTGTAAACGTTTGTAAATGTATACGCTTTACATATTTTAAAAGTTCCATCTGATTTTCTGTTTCTGAATTGATGGATCCTTCCATTATCTATAGAGTAATGTATATTTTCATAATTTGTACACCACTCTAAATTATCTAGGCAATTATTACTTCTGTTAAAGTCTTTGTGATTAACTTGTGGAAGATCATCTGGATTATCAATAAATGTTTCTGCTATCAAACGATGTACTCTGTATTCGTATCTTTTTCCATCGTTAAATAAACATACTCTTTCATATCCATCCATAGACATACGTGGTTTTAAAAATTTATTTCTAAGTAAAGAATATATTCTTCCATCACTGTATGCCAAATATTTATCTTCCCAACCTTTTATTGGTTTTACTAATACTTGCTTGGATGCTGATTGTCCATTTTTTATATTATTCATATATCTATAATTTTTAATTTAACTCTACGGTTTAAAATTCTTTAGGAGTTTCCAGCAATTAACGAAATTAATTATTCACACAGTTGCCTGTGAGCGTGGCTCAGACTAGTGCTAACCACTTCTCTTCAAGACCAAGATAAATAGGAGTATTGTTAATACCTGGAGTCAAACCTTCTGTAATTGACTTAGGAGTAATCTCCTTACCATTCCACTTAGCATAGCGGATATTAACAGCGTGATCAGCATCAATCATTACAGACCACTCGTATTCTCTGTTTTCGATAGTCATGGTTGAACCAAGACCACCAGTTAACAAGTCGATGGTAGTTGAAATACCATCATCCTTTGTACCAAAAACCAATGACAACAAGCCTGCTACTTCATGAGGCTTTGTAAGCATTGCGTTAGCAATCATGTTTTCGTCTACCAAGTCAGCAAAACGCTTACCACGGTAGAGCTGAAGATTATTTAATAAAGAACTTGAATTATTCATAATATGTTAATTGTCTCATCATAGGTATTTTGACGCGAGATCCCATGCCTGAGGTTGTTTTTCATGCCCAACATTGTATGATGTATGATTTTTTGTTTGGTGTTTGAGCATTTGTCTAAGTTTACTCGCAGCAGATGTCTGACCATTGCGCTGTGCTTCGCCCAGTAGAGCATCACCCTTCATTGTGAAGTAGGCTGATTCTATCAAATTGTTAACAAGGTTATTATTAAAAGCCTTCTGATACTCTGTTAAACCGTCTGCATCAGTTCTTGTGATATAATCGAACAACGCTTTTCTATCCTCCTTTGGAATATTGATACCTCTAATATTTGTAAGACTATTAATACTAGAAGTAAGATCGTTCATGAACTGTGCAGCTTGCTGCTCTTGTTCCTGTCTTTGAGCTTCCTGTTGCTGAGCCATATACTCTTGCTGTTGCTGTTCGTACGCCTTAAGATAATTTACAGCATCAGCTGCTTCATCTTCCAGCATGTCAGCATCTTCATAGCGCTCAATCTTGCGACTAATCTGTTCGTCATTCATTCCCTGTAATTTATAGAACTCACGAACAGCTGCTTTCTGATTAGATTCGTCCTCCAAATCTATGTTATCGTAAGACATAGATTTCTGTTGCGTCTGATAGAAGTCTTCAAATCTACCTCCATTCTTTACGTACTGATCAAGCCTAGCAATACGATCATCGGCGTACTATGGGGTTGAATTCTCATCTACGACATCTTTGATATACTCCACGAGGTCCTCGACTGACTTAGGTTTCTCGTCTGCATCAACACTCCAACCATTAGCTTCAGCGAATGCGTCAAAGAAAGCACCAATCTATTCTGCTTCTCCAGGATCTACGACGTCAGTGTCAGTCTGCTGATCATTATCATCATTGTCGTCATCCTATTCGTTGTCAACTGTAGTTGTGTCGGACGTATTATTATTTAAAATATTATCTGGGATCTGCGTCTCATCATCATGAGCGTTAGGATCACCAGTTACATTCTTATCATCTTTATTATCCTCAGAAGACTTGTCGTCATCTGGATTGTCTAAATTATCAATATCATCATTAGGGTCGTCTAACACCTGATTAACCACATCCTGGTTATCGATGTCTGTAACGCTGTCGCCACCTTCCTGACCACCGAACCCGAGAGAGCTCAAAGCGTCTTCAAAATCACCTAATGGATTTTTCTTCTTTCTTGCCATAATTTAAATTATAACTAAGTTAATATTTTTAATTGTTGTACGCTACACGGGAGTCGAACCCGTGTAATGTTATTATTTATTCCACTTTGATGCATTACGCGCAAAGTTGGCTTTCTTTCTCATAGCCGCACTATACTTACTTGGATTTCTTAAGACCCTATTAGCAAAGCCCTGAACACTCATACCATGCTATTTAGCTGCTTTAGTAAATGTTCCACGCTTAGATGGTTTAATACGAACATCTTTACCGGAATTATAATCATGTATAATCAAATCTAAAAATCCAAAGTTACCATTTTTGTCTATACCTGCGTTTTGTGGACGAATATCACTAAAGGTTATATTTTTGTACTTGTATATATATGGGTCCTTAGTCTTTTCGACTCCGTACTTTCGTAAATAATTATATATTTTATCTTTATCGAAATATCTAAATATACCTTGTCTTCCATCGTTTTCTGTTAATGTAAACCAAGGGTCTGCAACTTTTGAAAAAGGAATAACCTTCGGTTGCTTTGTAACAATTCTAAATTGTTCGTCTCCAAAAGTTTTTCCAGCTTTACTTGGAATGCTATTTTTATCAGTATATCCAAGATAATCCTATTTAAAAAAGAACGGTAATTTGTTTTGTTGATATTCTGTACTTACTGCTCTCTATAAACCCTCATAATCTTCTATACTATCAGATATTGGGACTTTTATTTTTATAACAGTATTTGGATCACCTGCTGTATTATACACAAAACTTTCGCCACCTTCGCCAATATAGCTACCAATATTTAAATGATCTTTGCCTATATACTAACTAGTAGGCTAATCTATATCAAACATAAATGGCTAATCGTCATTCTGAATGCGTATTGTTTTATTGGTAGGTACTGGTTCACCCATAGTATGTCTTCCATTAGAAATCGCGAATTCTTTTTCTAGTAATTTCTATCTAGCTAAGCCCTATAGTTTCTTAAGCCCAAATTTTCCTCCGTATCTTCCAATACCATACAAAGCCGCTTTCCCTGCTAATTCTAAAGGCTTGCCAATAGCAGCAGATTCAACAACAAGCTCACCAATAGGGTCAACAGGAGACAGCCTATCTTTATATAGTAAGTCCTAAAGTCTATTTGATTCTATATTTTTATTTATAGTTCGTTTTAGATTATCAGGCATCTTACCAGTTATAATAACTGGATCTAAATTGACATGTCCACCAGTTTCCATTACGTCACCAGTTTCTGGATTAACAGTGACTCTATTTATATCAACAAGTCTACCTGGCAATGTTGGATCAGAATTTGCATCATTAAACATTTCTACCTATTTTTTATAAATAGACAATTCATCTTCACCTCTATCAAACTTAGGTAGTTTTAATTTCTTTCTAAGCTACTTCTCAGCTATATGCTAATCTGCTTCAGCCTATGCTTTTCTTCTACGCTTAATCTTACGAAAGAGCTTATGACGCTGATAGTCATTCTTCTTCTACATCTTTCGCTTAGGACTTTCCATCTGTGTCATAATTACATCAATTTAAGATTGTTACCTCTTCTCCACCAGAACTTCTAGCCATAAGAATCTTTGCCAAAGTTATTAGATGGAAGCAAGTTTAGTATATTCGGAAGTGAAGGCTATGTTATACTATCGTACATCTACTGTTTATACTTATTAAGATCACGCTATTGCTGAGCCTTTATTTCTTCATAAGTTGGACCAAGTAGAGTTGTAGGAACATCTGCTCTAATAGTACTAGGCTATCTTATAGATGGAGAATTGATAATTATAGGACTAGCATTCTTAGCATCTTCGTAATCCTGCTCAATGTCGTTTAACTATACATTATAGTTATAAGCATCCTTATGCGAATTCCTATGATTACGAGCAGCTTTAACAAGGCTATTCATACTATTAAGGTTTCTCGAGTAATTCTAAAGAGAATCTTCATAATAACCCTTCTATTTAAGAGCCCTAGCATAATCCTATGTAGATTTAGCTCTAAGAGCTGCTCCGTATCGTGTATGCATAAGCCTTACATAATCCTTAACGAAATCCGCATCGCTCTTATATGTATTGTAAGTCTTACCATTCCAGCCTACTCCACCATAATTGTGTTGTCTTCTAGCAACTCTAGATCTACCATAATTAGATTCGTATGCAAGCTAACGCATTACATTGTAAAACGCAGCATCACCATAACCATATCTGTTCAGCTATTGTCCTACAAGAGGGCCCATTCTGTTAACAAAAGTATTAATAGAATCATCTTTTCCACCTTTATATTTATGAAGTATAGGATGCTCTTCATTTAATGGAGTGTCAAAAGGTAATGGCTTAATAATGTCTTCAGCTATATTAGCATCCTTTCCTTCATTATAAGCATTAAGTATAGACTATACATTCTGATCCATCTACAGCTACTCTTCTGGACTAGGTTCCTCAGCCTGGGTGTTTCCACCCAAGTTGATTCCTCTAATATCCTTCCAGTAATCAGCGCCATTCTTCCACGCCTCATACTTCTACTAAAATGTCTTGTTGTCAAACTTCATTACTTCTCGCCAGATGTTTTATTCTTAAGGGCCGTGCGAGCCTTAAGTTTCTCGCGTTCATAAGCAGCATCATCCTTAGCCTTCTGCAGCTCTGTCTCATGCTTCATCTTATCCTTCTCAAGCTAAATCTTCTGATCTTCTATCTCGCGCTTCTGCTTAGCTTCATAACGCTTATTATAAGCATCTTGATTAATCTTCTGCTGCTCGATAGCTTGTTTGCCAAGTTCTGCAACATCAGGTATTCCATTATTGTCTTGATCCATATCTTCTGCACCACGATAAGCATTAATCTGTGCTACAGCTATCTTAGTCTGATTATCTTGATCAATCTGATATCTCTAAAGATCCATCTAAGCTTCCTGTAACATAAGCTCTTGCTGCTTAGATTCATTCTGCATCTGCTGTAACTGCTATTGCTGCTGAGCTTCTGCTTCCTGCTGCTGCTGCTATATCTGTTCCTGCCTGGTCTACATATCCTTAAGCTTCTGCTTAATGATATTGAAATTATCGTTTGTAAGAATCTCTGCAGCTTCAAGTAAGCTAGCACCATTCTGCATAGCTGGCTGTATAAGCTGCTGGAGCTTCTATATATTCTCGAGATCTTTAGACGTATCACTTACGAATACATCCATATCCTCATAATAGAACTTAGGAGTAATGTCCAAGAATGCTCTTTCTCCATTATCAAAGATATATTGGAGCTTCTGTTTACCGGTCTCTTCCCAAGCACCCTTAGCTGTATTAAGGAGCATATTAAGTACTCTTCGCTTGCACTAGTTGTGAACCCAGAATAATGGTTCAGTAATATGCGAGCTCTATACCACAGATCTTTCTACATTACCTACCATCTCTGATGAGCTTACAGCCCCTTCACGCTGCTATGTAATACCAGAGATCGTTCCAGCCAGTTCTTCTATCTTATCCATCAGCTGTATATATTCAGCTATGACGTTAGACATTGTAAGATCCAATGCTGTAATCTGATTGAACTGAGCAGGCTTACCACCCTCTCTTCCTGGTATATTCCAACCTTCTTCATATGGGTTAATAAAGTTAACGCCAACACTAGACAAGTAATGCATCCATTTAGCTGGACTAATATTCATAGACTTAGGAATCTATGTAATATCCATGTTTACAACCTTACCTTTATCTCTAGCGATAGCTAATTCAAGTCTGTACCACAATACAATATACATATACTGTAATGGCTTAAGAATGCTAACTAACGATCTAGGCTTACTATTTGTGTTACTATAAATAGCACCACAATAAGGAAGCTTCTGGCTATTAGGGTTATCGATACTTACATGCTGATACTCGATAGGCTGTATACCAAAGTATAAGTCGCTACCAGCTCTGTATCCTTCCCATACCTCTATAATCCAATCGGGTTCTACGCTTACCTCGTTACCAACAGGCTGATATGTTTCATCAACTATATTGATCTAAGGCTGTCCTGCGTCATCTGTAGTTGTTACGTAAAAGATCTTCTTAAAAGACTTCCAGCAACAATGCCATACATTTACAAGCGATTTACCAGATCCTTCAAATATCGGGTTATCATATATACGCAACTGTATGCCCATATCAACAGGACTTCTATCTCCAAGATTTCTACCTGGAGTGGAACCAATCATTTCTTCAAGTTTGTCAAGATCCTTCTCTTCAAGCTTGTCGTAATATCTATCGTATACTTCAGTTATAGGCATACGCATCTTTCTGCAACACCATGATCCATCCTCAATAAAATCAAGGTCTGGACTCTTGTCGTAAGAGAAACATATAGGATTAACTCTTTCCGCATATGGCTCTGCATTAAGTACGCCAACGTAATAAATTTCTCTACCTGAGATCAATCCGTCCTTCCAGCCTTTGATAAACTCGTTGTCAAGATCAAGCTTCTCTCTCAGATAAGTAAGAGAATGATACGCAGTATTTTCTACAATATCTTTGTAGTCTTTGTCCATATACTTAGCTATCTACTCTGGCGGCATAATCTCTCCAGACTGTAGCTATTCCTGGAACTACTGAGCTTCTTCTGGGCTCATTTTAGCTGTGATAGCTGCTTCTATATATTGTAGAATCATCTATTTCTCTTTCTCCTGCATTTCAGATGTAGCCTCCTATGAAGTTCTGATAACTCTGAAGTTAAGAGGTCTTTTTGTTTCCTCACCTATAAGCAAATCTACTTTAGGTCTTATAATATTAAAGTCGTGAGGAGTAGCAGGAAAACCATCCTCGACCTTGAATGGGTTTGTAATTGATTTAAAATCCTTCTCGTCGAAGATGCTGTTATATAAATTATAATAGGTCTACAGCTCTCCGTAATATGATGTACTATTTCCTCCAGATGTTACGTTACCTTCACCTATAATATAGTTAACGCAATCTTCCTGCCATTTCTTTCCTTTCTTTGAAAGAGGGAGCTTTTGTCTGGGGAAAGCTGAATTGTATAAGTTATCTTCCATATATTAAAATGTGAATATCGGCATACCGTCTTCACTTGTGCTGCTATCTTCTTCAAACCATTGTTTGCTAAATAACGGCATCTCGAAGAGTTCAACCTATTTGTTTTGTTCTTTTGCAGACGACACCTTTAGCTAATAGAGCTCCTCTCTGTATATCATTACCATACACAAAGCTATAACTCGGTCTACATTTCGTACACCATCATTCTCTATAAGCTCTTCTATTAGAGGTTCGCTGTATACTCTTTCTACATTAGGGTGGCCTTCTTCAAACTCATCTAACAGCCACTCTAATATTAATCCTTCGCCATACGCCCTAATTTGCTTGGTCATGTGGCATCCTTTTCTTCTTTGCACTTTGCTGTCTTTAAAGACTTCAGATATGATTTTATCTGGCTAATCAGCCAAGAGGTAATCGCAGTGTTTATTCGTAAAGTAAGGGTAGATTCCTTTTCTTTCATTCTCAAATAATAATCTAGCGTTATAAAACGTAAGAAGCTTGCGCACATTCTCATAGTATTCTTCTGCTGTATCCGGTCTTCCGGAATACTCTGCTACTATTACATCTGTCCATGCTTCCCCAGCTCTTACGCGCTTAAATATAAATGTAGAACCAAGAGAGTTTGTAAAGCTATCATCATGATCGTATGGGTCGCATCCTCCTATATATAAACCGAGCGGAGGATCCTTTACTGGGTATTCCCATATAACTACTGATCCATGGGGCTTATCTCCCTTCTTAAGAGGGTAGTTAGTTATATCACCACTAGGCTTTTCTGTAGCCTTTACCTGACCATTTCCATCCCATTCTAGATCAACTATATGCTTCATGCTTTGAAGCTTCTTGTTGGTCCTTATTCTGGTCAACTGGTCCATTAATAACTTTCTAGGGAATATATTCTTACCGAGCTCCAATACAGCTTCTGCTGGCCTTATAGGACGCTCTGATATAAAACGGTCTATTGACTGCTAACTAGCACCTCCATCTTTTACCTTGTTTCTCTAATCTATAAGGTTCTCTATAGCTTTCTCTTTATAGCTATTTCCATCCCTATCCATGTAAACCTAATTACCGTCATCATCAAATGACTCTAGGTTTGAATATGCTGGAACAAAGAATGCACATTCAGTATTCTCTCTGCCTTCATCCCATATATTAGGGAAGCTGAGAACATTATAAGACTTAGGCTTATAGAATAATTCTTTCAATCCTTCAAAGCTAGCTCCTTCGGTACCACCGGTACCAAATGCTATCATCAATCCGAACGCTTTACCATCGTCTGTTTCTACTGAAGGCTGTTCTATACGCCATGCATCAAGAAGGCTAGGGAATTTACCACCTTCCTCCCATAGTACAAGCTTAGCACGTGTACCACGCACACGTTCTGGATCGTTCTTAAGGGTTATTCCTGTTATACTAGACAGGTATCCTTGTTCGGTTTGTTTACCAAACTCATCGGTGATTTTATAACCGGATGTTCTTTCCATACGTGTAGACACAAGTCTTTGCTTAGCCCATGCTGTATGCTTATCAAGGAAGTCCATTATCTGCCAGGCTTTAGTTAACAAACCATCACCTATAAGGAATTTCTGTTCTGATGCTATAGCAAAGTTCTTCGAACCTGGTATAAGCATATAGTTTCTAACTAGCATAGATCCACCCTTAAATGAATATCCTCTCTGTCTGCATTTGAGCACAGCCATATGCTTTCCTTCCAACTCTGCTTGTTCTATAGCGCAAAAATAATAGTAATCATAGTCCCAAAAACTAGGGAATTCAAGTATACGTTGTCTCCTCTTTCTGAGGTTACCCTCTCTATCTGTATACTCTTCTTCCTTTAGTCGCATGATTGGGCTATAATTTAGATAGAAGTAATTGTATCCAGTTATACCTTCTCCATCTGGAGCTGTATAACCATTAATACATCTATCTGTCTCTTGCTCCCAATATTTGTTATAATCAGTAGTATCTCTAGGAGCTAAGGTATAGCATCCATGCTGTTGAAAGAAGATAGCTGCCTATCTAAACTTATCAGTATCATGGAGTCTCTAATTAAAGTCTATCATAATTATTCGTACATACCAATAATGCCACCACCCTTGACTCTACCGGTTTCTGCTTGTTCTGCTTTTGCCTACTTCATAGCCATGTCTAACGACTTGATTATTCCGCTAACATCTTTCAATATAGCTGAAAGCTTCTTAGCTGTATCTATATCAAGCTCTTCTTCTGCATAGCTATCCATCGTGTTCATAATGCCCTCTGCTGCGCTCTTAGAAGATTTAAGCAGCCTGGTAGCAGGAGTCTCTTGGAACTCCTGGAACCTTTTTGCTAATTCTTTTACAACGTCATCAGGTTTATAATTCTCATCATTAAGTACATCTTTAGCTACTCTCCATGTGCGTTCTTTCTCTGGATATGCCTCATATGGGCTATTCCATTTATATCTCCACACTATGAATTCAATCTTCTTTAACGCATCTTGTTTATCTTTAGCATTGTTGTAGAAGTCTTTAAATGGTGGTATAGCTAAATCTTCTGTGCTTAATTGTATTTTATTCTATATGATGTCAAACATTACTTAAATAGTCTTTTAAGCCAACTATAATGTTTTCTTGTTTTTAAATAATCTAAATTGTACTAGTTACTGTAAGCTTCTCTCTCAAAGGAAAGATTTCTATACGCATTTCCTTTACAGAACAGTTTAACTAACCATTCTACTCCATACCACAAATAAAATGGTACATATAGCATTTCTTTCATCTATTCTGTATGTATCTGTTCATGGTTGATTGTAATATCAGCTATCTTAGCATTTGGCCTACAGAATAGATATCCAAATAAATTAATCGCCAGAAATCCTTTTGGAGGAAGTATGTTCTATCTAATTATTTTCATGACCCAAATCCTCTGCTAGATACTTTTAGTGTTCTATCTGAATCCATCCATAAAACTCCTTCAATTTTTGGATCACTTGTAGGCAGACCATCTAATATATACAATATATCATCCGATGACGCATTATCAATTCTACGTAAATGAAGTCCCTTTTTATTATATCGACTCGTTAATGTTACAAAATCGTGTCCTGCAATATCAATACCAGTAAGCCTTGTATATAAATTGCCACCGTCGTCATACATATCTATACTATCACATCCAATAATAGAGCCCCCAGCACCATCTTTGCCACTATATACAGAAATTTTCTTGTCACCTGGATCAATAGTTATCATTCCGTTGCTTTTCATAATAAGCCTAATTGCCGAACAAAGTGTATCTGGGTCTATAGTGTATTCAAAATTAGCTAATTCTATCCTTTCGTCACTAGAAGGAATATATGTCCCATCCGTCACCGAGTCATCTAAAACACTAACAGGTCCAACTATTTTAAGAGAACACTCCTATGGATTAAGTTTGATACTTTTGCCCTATTGTATATTTTGCATAACAATCGATCCATTTGAATCTATTGTTGTGTATGCCGTTGTTAAGTCTCCAGTTGTCTACATTTTACCGGCCCATATTCGTACGTCACCCTTATTCATAACCTTCCCATTAAGATCCGACTTACTATCAATCGCCTTACTAGAAGTCATACCTGCTACGATTGCATCACCGTCCATTATAACAACTTCTTCTGATGACAACTCTTTAACGTAAGCCTAATTTGCTATTATCTTATCAGCTACAAAATTTTCTGTAACGGCGAACTTCTGAAAATATGTAGCAACATCAGGAGTCATTACCCAATTGTCGGATTCTCCGGTATCTGTATTTACGCAAACATAATACATGTTTTCATAAAGTACGACATCTTGATAGAATATACCGTTTTCTGCATCTCTCTTTCCATCGTAATACTTTTTACCACTTGTCCATGCACCAACAATTCTTAAAGGTGAACCTTTGAATGTTTGTCCAATAGATCCGTCTCCAGGATCACCTTTATCTCCAGATGACGATACAGGAATAGTCATAGATGTAAGATGTGCTCCATTTTTATTCTCTGCATATATAGTAATAGTGCTAGACTTAGATTGCGCAGTTGTATTTACTGTAACCGTCCAATGATCTGAATCATACTGCAAACTTGTTCTACTATTCGAATTTAACTGCATATATAAATTCGCCTCAGTATCATTTATGCTAGTTTCATTTTTATACAAATTAACATTACAGCTCATCTATAAGTTATAGTCCTAATCTGCTGGAGCGTATGACAATGATATGTTTGAAAGCTGTAATGAATAAGTTATTCCATTAAGTCCATTTATACCAGACCTAATGATCGGAACGTATTCAGTTAATGTTATTGTTCCATTTGTAGCTTTAAACAACATTCCGTTATCACCTTCTGTTTGAATCTAATCAGATGATATTGCGGTCCATGTATTTCCACCATTAATACTATACGAGAATGACCAATTAGAACTATTTGATGGTGTAATATTTGTAATCTGCGAACCATCGCTTTTTGCAACATATACACTAATAAGATCTGGGTACATTGTACCATCTTGGTAATTAATAGTACTCGTAGACGTTTTAATATCGTATGATACGGCGTTTTCTCCTGCAGTTCCAGTTAAACATATTGGATTTGTGTATTCTCCATACTATCCATTACCATTTATGAATACTTGTGTCATCCATATGTAGTATCCAGCTTCCTAATTTGGAGCATCATCAACCCACCCAGAACCGTCTTCAGGTGGTCTATTTGCACTAGGTTTACTTGGCGCTACAGAATTACTTGGGTGTTTTTTGAAATAAGATTTGCTATATCCAAATTTAGTATAGTCTATACTTGAACCAGTACCGCTAGTAGGTATTTTTATGTCACGCCCACTTTCAATAGAGTATGCCTTATCGTTTATTATCAATTTTGATAACGTGTTCTTTTTAATATAATTTAAAAGCTACTGCTATACATAATCGGTATCTACTCCACCACCAGATACGCTTTCAGATAAAGCAACTCTAAACTAACCACCATTCTTCTATGTAAGAATAAGCTCATTGTGTTCCAATGTAAAGCTCTCTATAGGATAATCTTTCCCTATAGTAGAGTCTTCGATTATCTTCTATATCTAAGCTATAGTATAATAGTTAGTGGGATCAAATTTTATATAGTCAGCCTTGTTTAAATACGTAGAATCGGCATTCTCTTTTGTAACATACTAATCAAAGTCAATATTACTAATAGCGTCATCAACATATTTCTTTTTAGCATACTCTTCAATATTTAAATCAGTAATAGCACCCGCTATCTGCCTAGACACTTCTATCAATATCTCTTTCTTTATAGAGTTATCTCCGTCTCCAGCTATTTCGTTTAGCTGATTTTGAAGATCTAGTAAAGCAGAATTGCTAGCCTTTCCATTCCATTCATCTCTTTCTTCCTAAGATATATGTGAGACAGAATCATTTTCATGGCAGAACAATCTAGAATATATTGACGAATAACACTTGTCTATTTTAAAATCTAATTCTCCGATTGGATTTTTGCGACAAGGCTTTTTTGGTTCTACGCAAAAATTAATCATATTAATTCGTTTAAATTGTTAACAATTATTGTACTGTGGTGTCATCGAAGACCACGTCTAAAACGCCACAGTTAAAGATTATTTGAATTTATCCCAATCTATATTTTCCTTCTTTCCTACAACGTCTGCCACCCATCTACAAAACTGAATTCCTGTATATCCATCTTTATCATTAGCTACAGCTGCAGCATATTTTATACACTGGTGCTCATTAAGTAGTTCTGGATAAAAATCAGCATAAGCCATATTCGCAGTATAAGTTACATCTTCTATTGTAGAAGTATTTGGAATTTTAAGATTAAGTACATTACATACATTTTGAACCTACTCAGAAGTCCATGTATGTTCCTAATTATTTGAATTAACCATCTATTTACTAGCGTACTCCTGTAAAGCTTTTGTAAAGTGTAAACCATGTTTACTAACATAGTCATTATACCCATCTTCCTTTACAACTCCAACACTAGCGGAATAGCTGCCATCTTCGTTTTTCTAAAGATTTGCAACATATTTAGAATTCTGGTTATCATCATCACTGTGCCGTATTACTATTACCTTGTGCATGGTTAAAAGAATTAATAAAGTTATTAACAGTTGATTCCATTCTACTTATAGATTCCTCTATCTTTGAGAATCTCTATTCAGTCTCCTTTTTCTCCTTATAGACAGGATTAAGCTCAGATAACAATACTGTTGTCTTATCTACTACTTCCTTCTGTTTAGGAACTGACTCAAGTATCTTTTCAGCAGTATTCTTCATCTGCTCTACTTCAGCCATAAGACCCTACTTATCTGTAGACAGTACTACATCTCCTGCATATGTAACAGATAAGTTCTCTGGGATTGAATATGTTGCAGTCTTAGAGTTAGCCTCTATAGTTACATCTACAACCATTTGTGACTAACCCATTGCTGGCTTTGTATTCAAGTCTAAATGTGGAAATCCAACTGATATAACCTTGCCATCGGTAATAGTTATATCCTGTTTATTCAGTATATATACTGAATAGTTTTGTTTTACATCTTTAAATGCCATAAGCCTTATCTTTATATGTAAAGGCTCCCGAAGGAGCCCTCACATAAATTAAACTTATTAAGCTGCAGCAGTTGTCTTAAGCGCAGCAATCAAAGTAGCATTCTACTTCTGCTGTGACAATTCAAGGCGTGCATCATTATATCTCTACTATAAATCTGACTGCCAATGATTGTTCAAAACATCTACTATTCGCTGAGTATTAGCATTTGCGTTCGTCTTAAGATCGCAAGCTATCTAACTCATCTGGAAACCAAGGTTACTTGCAGCTCTCTCCAAACCTGAGTTTGTCTAGCTGAAACCTGTCTGCATCTGGTTAACGATATCCTTCTGCCCAAGTTGATTCTCGTAGCCCATCTTGATAATGTTCTATTGTGTCTGGCAGCAGCAATTCTGCAATGCAGATGTAAGGTTAGCATCTCCGAGATTAATAGCGTTAATAACGCGTTCTGCAGAGAAGTTTACATTACCTGCTACTTCCTGAATACCGGATCTAACGCAGCAAATAGCATTATTCAGTGCGTTGAAGTCACAGTTCAGGTTAGAGGCTAACTGAGTAATTGCATTAGCGTTGCCTCTTATGGCATCCATTACCAATGAGCTATTCTGATTACCAGCTATCTGTGAACGCATTGCGTCGAGCTGGCTCTGGATTGCATTGCCCTGGTTACCGTCCTGGTTGTTCCACATACGCATAGCGAAGATCATCCAGATAAGGTAAGCAAATGGGTTGTTCATGTAATCATTCTAGTTCATCATGGCTGCCATAGCCATTGGATCACAGTTATTCTTAGAAGCCAAAGCGGCTACTAAAGCGTCATTATTGTCGTGTCCTGTACAATAAACTTTCTCGATCGTATCCATAATTAACAAGTTTTATAGTAAAACAATATGGAACTAGGACTGGAATAATCCTAGTCCCGTTTAATCTAAAAAGCGTATTACTACGCAAGCCCTAGTATATTCCACCTAGGGGTGATAAAAGTCCTACCATGGTACGCATTTGGAAAGATGCGTGGTAGAATCTGTTGTGCTAGGCGGGGCAGTGAACCCCGTCATGCTTTCATTAAGACCTAGCTTTATTCAATATTTGAATTTGTTCTAATTAGACCACTTGTATTAAGTGCGTCTATAAGATTTCTTACAATAGTTCTTAGTTTTGTGATATCAGCTGTTTCTATATCTGTAACATCAACACTATTAACTGTGATTTTACCCTATTTTTTTGACAGACCTACTCTCAAGATGGAAACGTCGTCTGCACTGGCAAAGTCACTTATTGGCTTAAATGTTCCGTCTGAAGTGGCTAGGCAATTGTTATACTTGTCGGAAGTTATTCCATTAATAGAATATGTTGTTCGAATGGCTTGCCCTTCCTATATATTCTAAAAATCAACAAAATGTAACTAACTATAATTAAGATAAAAAGCCCCATCCTAATTACCACCAGTAATATTTGTGCTCTAGATTGATACACCTTCGTTATTATTAGTTACATAAAGATTTTTACCAATACTATATTGCGAATTAGTACTTGAATCATAAGGAATATAGTTGCCAGCGTCCTACTTAGCACTAATAGCAGCATTCAGCGTATCAACCTGCTAATTAAGCGCTGTTGTAAGAACGTAGTTGCTAAGTGCGGTAGCGTCAGCCTTTGTGCCAATAGCAGTTCGCAAATCATTTTCGACACCAGTAGCTCTACTAACTTCATTTGCAAGCGCAGACGCATCAGCCTTTTCTGTAATAGCCTGATTTAATGCTGTATGCAAGTCATCGTTACCAGCAAGTTTGTCAGCAATCTCTTTAAGCGTATCAAGGTCTTCTGGGGCAGCAGCAATCACATCGGCAATAGCTTTTCTAAATGATCCTTCTGTGTTTGAATCACCATCAACTATTGCAAGCTTATCTGATATTTCTTTTTCTTTACCTTCTGCTCTAGTCTGCTCTGCCTTAATCTTAGCACTTAAGTCTTCATCACTCTTTATGCGAGCGCTTGTTTCAGCTTCAAGTAAATCCTTTGTAATATAATTACCATTTTCAATGCTATTGTCTATAGCATCTTTTACAGACTGATCAATAAGTTTATTTGTAGAGTTTGCATCCAGTATGTTTCCATGCATAAATTCCCCACCTTCAAGATCAACCAATATTTCTGGATTTCTGACCTACTTACCAGGTGCTGTTACGAGCGCATTCTTTACTGGAACTCTATATAAAAAATCTTTTTCCTAAATCATAATTAATGCATTAATGTGTTTAAACAGTAAAAGGGAACTACCTTTCGGTAATCCCCTTTATGTAAGCGAATTAGGCCTATCCTTCGCTTACCTCAGCACCTTCTTGTGCCGCCGCTGACTCTGGTACGGACTCAACCTGTTCCTTAAGCTGTGACTGAGTTCCCGTAGCTGCGCTAGATTCGTTTTCATGTCCTGTGCCAGTAGAACCAAATCCGCCATCGCCTCTCTCTGTTGACGAAAGCTCAGAAATCTCTGTGATTGTATACTCTGGTATAGGAACGATGACTAACTGACAGAAGCGTTCGCCCTGCTTGTAAACAGCAGGAATTGTATCTGTTGTAGCCTTCATGAATGCTACAATCTCGCCTCTATAATCACTGTCGATAACACCGACATTATCAGTAAGCCATAATGACTTTTTCCAAATACTAGAGCGTGGTATAAGTAAACCAACATATCCGGCAGGAATTTCAACTGCCAATCCTGTATGGTAAACCAACATTAGCTGATTTGCTTCATTAAGAGCTGTTTCAATCTTAGTGCAAGTCAAATCAATTCCTGCAGCACCTTTTGTGCCACGAATAGGGAGGATAGCGTTATCCTCAAGTCTCTTAAATTTCAACTCCATAGTATTCAAATATTATTTTTTATTGTTACCCCACTAGGATTCGAACCCAGACTAAGAGTTTTAGAGACTCCTGTGCTGCCGTTACACCATAGGGCAATAAGCGCGTAACTTTTATCTGGAGTTACGCAGAACCAGTATTGGCGCCATTTGGATCCTGCAGCTCCGAGCGCTGCTAGGGCAGAAAGCTTTTGTTTCACCCGGATATCCCAGTTTATAGAGATTTCAGAAATGGCGACAACCTCTCAGCGATTATATTCGCCCGTCTTCTTTGACTCTTATAAGTTTTAGCTGGACTTATAACCAGTATTGGGTCCCTGTGTCAGCTTACCATGGTAGCCTTTTATTTATAGTGTACACACAGGGATGCCACTCAATTACAAAATATTAAAATTATGAAACAAATTAATGGAGTCTATGCAGGAGTCGAACCTGCTAACTATTCCCTTTGTATCGGGTTGTCTTTACCGTTTGACTAATAGACTCTAAAGGTGATTACTTAGTACGAGTAATCCAATTCCATAAACGTTTGTACCAAGGCTTCTTAACCTTCTTTTCGACTCTGCTCGCCTTACATCTTAAGTATACGCAATCATCTTTTACTACAGCGCAACCATTCTCTGGAAGAATTTCGTCGAGCAAAGCATCTGTAAGGATTGATATAACTGTATAATAGTCACAATCAGTAACTTTCATACCTGCCGAAATCTTCTTGCTAATGAAATACGCTGTAACATTGTTTGTGTTAGCAACATCCAGCATAGAGATTATATACTTAGGTCTTTTTACCTTAACTGTCTTTTTAATAGCTTTCTTCATAACTTAAATATTAACATTATCCACAATAGTCTCCACAATCGTCGTAAGCAGCATTCACATGTGCGCTTTCCTTCTGTTTGGCTGCCCACTCTTCTTTTCGTTTTTGATCAGCAGCTTTGGCGTTATCGAGGGCCTTTAACCAATCTTCAGACTTAATTATTACAAAGTCTGTGCCAAGATCTTTGTCGTAGAATGTGATAAGAATGTCATCTTTCTTTACATCTGCGCAGATAGTTTTGTTAGGGAAAAACTTTGATGTCCATTCAATATTAGCATCTTCTGGAATAACGTAAATATCATCGATACCTCTTGCAGATCTATTAATTGTATGAACCTCAGCTGTATCTGTATCAACAATAATAGGCTTGCGATCAATGTTTATTATCTTTTTCATATGGGCTTAATGGTTTATTTTTATTATCTTTAAATCTATTTTTAAGCTTGAATCTAAATAGTTTGTTTATTAATACGTCTCTAGTATCATCTTGATCTTTCATAACATCAACTACGAACTAAAACTAATGCATAACTATTTGTTTTACTAGCTCTGGGTCATCGTTCAATGTATGTCCAATCTATCTACAAACTTTATCTATATTCATTACTTTTCTACTGTTTCAGTTGCTACAATATCGTAAAGCGATACAAGTTGAGAGTCCTTAAGCAAATCGAAATACATAGAACCTCTAGACGATCTATATATAACGATATCACCAACCTTGATAGGCATCTGCTGTATTTTCTCATCGCTATATGGGTGTGTATACTCATATGGCAACTTAAGTACAACAGCTCTAGAGAAATCTGAATCAACTTCTTTTATCTCTGTCTTTACCTCATCATAATCAACTGCCTCGATCCCATCCTTATCCTTCTTAGGCTTAGTGTCCTTAGCCACAGGTTCGGAGATCTTCTTCTTAACTTTAACAGGCTCAAGCGGCTTTACCAAGAACATCTGTCTGAACTCATACTTTATTTTTGAGCTCAAGTCCTCTGCCAACTGGGTCTGATCTATCATCTTCTCATCCATATTACTTCTTCAATCCTTTAAGGTACTCAAGTAATTTAATCATGTTTCTCAATACTGTCTCCTTCTCAACAAGCAAACACTGAGGTGTGTTCTCATCAGCTTTTGACTTAAGAGCATAAAGCTCATTGTTGTATTCTGAGAGCTTATTGTTGATCTCGTCAAAGATATTTACGAATCTCTTTTTATCATCAACTTCCTCAACGTATCCATTATCAAGAAGCATCTTTGCATATTCCTTTGAGATTCTATAAACAGAATTGTAAGAAGAAACAACCGTTGAATTGTCTTCGTTTGAGCTATTATGCTCTTCGTTATATACACTTTCGTACTGATCTGTATCAGCGTTGTACTCAAATGTATCACCATTCTCCATTACGAAGAAAGGCTTAATAACCTTTAAAATCTTTGTCATATCCAATTGCTTTTATTGTTTTACGCTGCCATAACGAAATAATTTTCAAAAAGGTTGCAAATATGGTATAAATTTTGTAAAAATAGCATTTTTCTTGCAAATATGCAACTTTTTTAGCTTTTTTACGTTAGGGGGATAGTAGGGGGTTAGTCAGCTAGAACCCTTTCTCTTATATATTCTCTTTAGGAGATCTACTTTAGTAGTACAGCTATTACAGTATGTAAGACTATACAACTATAGTAGAGCTATATAAGCTTAATAATAATTGTAAGACTAATAAGAATAGTATGGATAAGAAGAAAAAGTGTATAATAGACGAATATAAGACAGTATACGGATTTAGTTTATTCGTTATAATTAACCCGGATAAGTCTGTGATGGATAAAAGATTTGCGTTTAGACAAGATGAATCATCTATATATGATGGCGAATGGGCAGATTATACAGCCTACACTGTTAGAGGTGCATATGATAAATCAACGGACGAAGATTGCGAAATCATAGTAGTAAACAAAATCTGGAATAGTGATAATGATGTAAACACGTTTGCTCATGAGTCATTTCATGCAGCTGTAGATATACTTGAGGCATGCCATATAAAGCTCTCTGATGATACAAATGAGGTATTCGCGTACTTAATTGGGTATTTTACAGAGTGTGTAAACAAAACAGCAAATAAACGATGAACTAGTTTGAGATGAGTGCTGTACTATATTATGCCGACTTCTTATCTCTACAATACTAGAATAAACCGTGTACAGAATAGTGTAAATATTTCTTTATACATGGAGTACCAGTAAATATAGCATACATTGTAGAATAGGAACCAATATACGATCTTGATAATCAATGGTTCTAGAAGAGCCTTAAAGAATATAGTATGCTAAAGCATAAATTCGGCGAAGATGGAGCTATGAGCTTTATTAAAAACCTATGTAATCTAGGTGTAGCAGGATCTGTAAATGCTACACAAATGATGAAATATATTCATAGATATGACGATAAATAGGAGCGAGACAAAGCGTTTAGAATGTTTAAATACAACAGATCAAAAGCAAAATATACCCACTTAATACATAACGACGATGGTGAAATTGTAGAGGAAGAGTGCACAAAATACGTAGCCCATGCTGAGCGAAATGGCAAAAGATAAAGAATATTTAAGAGCGGCAGAAATAATACAGAAAGCCGAGAGAAACGGTAGAAGATTAGGATTTTACGAACCAGATAAAGATGAGTCCATTTGATATAATATTCATGTTTTTAATACTTCCAATAGTAGCTACTACAACATGTTGGATAATACTTAAAGATAGTAAAAATAATGGGAAAGATTAGTAAATATAGCAATTTGTACGATAAAGATGGAAAACTTATTAGATCAGTGGATAGTGTTTCCGGAAGATTGGATGACTATACCATTGAAGAACTAGAAAACCTTGTAGATGAGCTAGCAAAAGACGAAACAAAGCGTACTGAGTATACTAATAGCATGTCCGTACTCATGCACATGTATGAAACAAAGGGAAATCCACACAAGGATGAAATAGTCAAGAAAATAAACGAGTATGTAGGGACAAAGACTACCAAAACTGAGGTTATAAACGCTTTAAAAGATATAAACATTACGGAGTCTAACGACTCCTCCAACGACATAAAAGATGAAGAGGCAAGAGAAGATGGATCCAGCGCAAAGAGACGCATATCAGACACTTCTGAAGGAACTGGAGAACATGGGGTAGGAAGAGACTCCGACTAGACAAATACTACAATTAGCACTGCAGCTTGATGAAAAAGGAGAGTTCTACAAATTTATAGAAGTATTCGGGGATAGCAGAATAGATGGTAAAGATGTCCTCGGACTGTCCCGAGATAACTAAAATGATATTAGATATAATATATGGAGATAAAGGAGAAGGAAACGGAATTAGTACAATTAGTCAGACAGCTTAGAGATTACGTAATCCTGGACAGAAAAGATTACGAAAAGCTTGTACAGAATAGTAGTCCAGAAAAGTTCAATGAGAGTGCATTAGAGGCTAGAGATGCACAGATAAAACTGTTAGAACAGCAATTAGCACACCAGGAAGACTGGGTAAACTATTGGAAAAATAAGTATGAAAAATGTCTAGAAGAATTAAAGAAAGAGTCAACTAGATGGTGGAGATTCTAAAGAAAGTATTAAAGTTTATATGGGCATTTCTTACAGTCCCATATCATGAGACTAGGAGATAAATGTAAATAAAATGTGTATGGAAAACGATAGATTTATATTAAACAGAAATAGTGATGTAAAAGTAATATATATCGGCACAGGTCAATTTCAATTAGCTTCTGGAAAATGTGTAGATGCTATACTCTATAAGTACAATGGAGTATACAAAATGATGGAAGCATCTGAGTTCATAAAACTAGCAGAGCCAGATAAATCTACCACACTTGATAGAATTGGAGATATTATTGGCCCTGGATATACTCCTGATATTGAGCCAGATAAAGCAGAACATAAGCCATCAGAAACAGAAGAGTATTTTTAGAGATAGACAAAAAGTTGTAATAAGTAAAAAGATGAAGTACGAATACAAGGGTAATATCTACAATTATGTAGGAGTAGGAAAGTTTAAAGACTCTACTGGTAAGTGGATTGACGCTATAATATACGAGCGTGACAACCATATGTATATGAGAGAAATTACAGATTTTATAGATAAGTTTAAGAAAGCATGAGAATAGCCGGGGTTTACGCCTCGGCTTTTTTTATTGAGCTTGCCGAATATTTTATTTTTTATTTTTAAACTGTTATGTGTGTATAAAGACGAGAAACAGTGATAATTGCCTCCCCCGGCTCGAGTTTCGGATCTGACTACCCCCGGCATCTTAAATGACATCACTGATAGATTGTCATCCTAATCGCGGGAACATAAAGAACAATTCTTTACTATTAGTAACAATAAAAATAATCAATATGGATAAATTCTGTTTAGTAGCTATCATGCTATTCGCTATTCAACACGATATGGTTGATGACTCAATTGTTGATGTAATCAATGCAATTGATCGTGTGCGTGGTATCATTCCACGTGCTGATTATCTTGAACTTGTGTTCTCAGACGCTATGTGTGAGCATGACGTATACAATGTATCATTCGGTGTATATGACAAGCACTTCGACAACCAGCAGTTCGTAGAGAGAGTATTGCCATTCTAATGGCGTACTCTCTTTATTCTTTAGCTTATGTTTAATCAATAAATATTTACAGTTATGAAAACATTTCGTAGGATTATCTTATCAGTCGTTGTTTTAGTGTGTGGTTTTGTTGCAGGTTATTGTACTGGTCAGGAGAATGGAAAGAACATTATACTTAGCCAGTATAAGTTGTTACACAATGATTACGACGCTAAAACTGAGCTTGTCAAAGCTCAAGAAGCTGCACTTGATGCAGCAGACCATGTTATGGGTCAGAATGAGTTATTTGACACTGATGGCAGCGATGCAATGGTCAAATATCTTGATTTAGCTCATAAGGTTGACAGTTTGTATCAGCTTGAGGAGTAAGGCCTTGTGCCTTACCCTCTTGCCTTCCTCTTTGCTTGCGGGAACATAAAGAACACCTCTAGATTATTAGCCGGGGAAGAGAGAAAGATGTAGATATGTGAATGTTGGATACAATGTATCCACTAGCCCATTTGTACATTTGATGTTGTTTGTTATTATTCTTCTCCCTTAATATATAGCTTTATTGCTATTATCTTCACAAATGATTATTCACCATTAAATACAATATATTATGTCTAAGTATCGTTTGTTTAATATGTCTATCCTGAAGGCTAAAGCCCAGGAAGGACAAACTGAAGGTAATTTGTATGTAGCAGCTACATTGGAGAATCAGGATTGTGTCTTTGAGGAGAATACATCCATTGTAATGTTCGGTGTTGATGGATTGATTAATGCAATCCGTCCATATCTGGACACACAACATGGAGGTATTGCAGAGACAAGCAATGAAGATGCAATTCCAGAGCGTTATCGCTTCTTAAATGGTATCTTTGTACGTCAGAAGCTTGAGCACGGTATGAGTTATTTATTGGGTAATGACCATAGTCCAAGATTGGACAAGACAACTGGTCAGCCTATGACAATGGATAGTGTTCTTGTATTCTGTATCCTCATCAGTGAGACACCAAAGGTAGATGGCACACCAAACTATGCAAAAAACTGGGACCCTGTCTCAAGAGTGCGTAGTATTGAGCGCCAATTCTTCAAGCCTGTAAACAACACAGCTGCGACAGTAGCAGGTAATACTGCGCCTCAGCCTGCACCACAGGCAACACCAGCTCCTGACCCATTAGCAGCAGCTACAGCTCAGCCGAATACGGCTACACAACAACCAGCTGCACAACCTAATGTGGCACAGCCAGGCGTTCAGCAACCAGGTGCAGCAGCTCCGGGAAGCGTGCCTCCAGCAACCTTCTAACAACTTGCATCGTAGCGTCCTCGTGGCGCTACCTTGCTTGCTTGAACAAATGTAACTCGCTTCGCTCAGACATTAGCTTAGAGCTTGCCTGAGATGGGAGATGGGAAGATCCGCAGGTGAGATTTCAGATAGAACAGATAGAAATATAAAACATAATCAATATGAAAATAACTTATAAAACAAATGTGTTGGACATTATTCGCTTAGTCGAGAACAACACACCAGCGCTCTGGGAAAAAGAGTATAACAACTTTCCAAATACTTGGGGAGGAGTAAATGCACTTACTAAACAAGTTGTAAAAGACTTATTGGTAATGATCAACCTACCATATTCTAAAGAATTAGCAGGATTTATCAGATATATTGTAGAGTGCCCAAATACTCTAAGATACTCTGAATATAAAAGATCTTTGATTGGTAAGACAGTTGAAGACGTAATATTTGAATCCGAACAATTAGACTAGTATCAATATGCTCATTTGTCGTAGGTGAACGATTGCTAAGCGTAGCAAAAAGCATAGTACATATCATTGTCTGTGAAGATAGTGATATGTTTATTTAAGATAAAAGACATTAAGACTCCATATACATTGATTGCACAATTGAGGTTCTTGCCAAGAGTGGTAAATAGTAGATTTGTTTCGTGTACCATGGTCTGTGAAGATAGTGGTACATTTTTAATTTAAACTCAGCTAGGGAGAGTCTAACATAATCACTGATGAGACCTAGACGAAACTACACATATTGCATCATAGTGTAGTCTGATATTCATTATTCATAAGCATTTTATCCCCTAAATACAATGGTCTGTGAAGATAGTTGTATTTAACCGTTATCTCATGCGGTATACAAACCAGGATGACGGAGCGCCTACGCTAACGTGATAAATCGTAGGAGTAATGTGGCGTTCATGGTCCCAAGCCCATGACTACAACACGTGCTTATAGTACTTGCAAAGCTGTAAGATGTCGATTGTAGGACACAGAGGGTGAAATAATAGTATTACATGTATGCTGAGAACTAAGGTAGTCAGCCTACTTGCAGGGGGTGCGAAAGTGGTTTTAGTTCTCCATGACGATCCGGAGAGACGGATAGTGGTTATTATACACTTACTGAAGTAAGAGGGTATACTATGTACGAATTCATTATATGGGTATCGTACTTGGCTATAAAAGCGCACACATAGCGACGGTTCGAGTCCAGTAGCCACTACACCTTTATTAAATCATTTTTTAGTTATCAACAGGTTTTATTTCCATGCAGGTATATCGGTTCGTGAGGATAGATATACCATTTTTATAGATTATTAATAAATATATATAAATATGGACAAAAACAAAATTCATGGTTTTATGGACCAATTGAATCTGTTCTTTATTGGAGCAGTTATTGGTGTCATTGTTGGTGCCTGCTTTGGTATTAATGCTGTAAAAGGTAGCAATAACAGAGCAGAGAAAAAAGTAAAGGCGTACGAAGAGTATTATAAATGCACTGAGACGCTTTTAGACTCTCTCGATGGAACACATAATCTTGACCTAATGGATACAGATCTTGAGACAGATTACGGTGCTGATTATTTGGAAGCTAAGTCTAAAGTAGATGAACTAATTGTAAAGTAGTATGAATGAATTTGACAAAGAAGAACATACAGAAGACATCTGGTATTCATAAAAGATACAAACCAGGGCAATTAGTAACAATTAATAATCGTGTATTTAGAATTGTAAAAAAATATTGGTGCATGAATGATTGCTTTGTTTGCTTTGAAAGAAATTATGAAAAATATGATTTCTGCATGGAACTACCAGTAGGTTTAATGATTAAGCCAATATCAAAACATAAGGGTTGAGTTGCATCAACCCTAAGTGTTTAATGTAGCCAGCGTAAGCTGAGAGTCCAAAGCCTCTACAAATACAGATGGAACACTTTTTATACCGAGTGTAAGCGGTAAGTCTTACACAAAAATAAACAATGTTTAATTATCAAAATTATGAACATTATCGAAAAATTGTTGGGTGAAGGATACCCAAAGCTTGGGTCAGAAGTTTTTGCTGACGGTAACAAAACAGTCGTAACAGTATCTCGTACACTGTCTCCAGATCATGTTGATTTGGATGCTCCTAGTTACGTGGAGACTAAGTTCAAGAAACACATTCCAATCTTGAAATCTATTGACGTTGAACTGGACGCCGTAACAGAGGAACAGACCATTAAGGTGACAGTTGAAGTTGATGGTAAATTCAACAGCATTGATGACTTGAGACATCTTGCATTTATCGCTAGAGGAATTAGCGAAGTCGCAGAAGACAAGCTCAGTGAGCCTAATGTAATTAAGGCCATTGGTCTGGATTGTAAACCATTCATTTGCACAGATGATGAATCAGAAGAAACACAAGCAAACGCATAACCAAGCAGTTAAGCCACAGTCAGCAAAAGGGAAGCCTGATGCTGAATACCTTAACTACAAGGTAGTTGCTAAGGAGGGAGGATCTACAATGATCCTCTCTTCTGGATTAAGTAAATGTAATGCCAAATCTTTGGAAAATACTTTGAATAGTTATATTAACAACAAACATTCAAATGTTCCAGGAGCTGGCAAGACAAGTGTTAAATTCATAACAATTCATTAATCTTATGTTGAATGTTACTATTCAGAACGACGGAAAAATCAAGTTCCAGTCAGAGTGTTCAAGCACAAAAGATATGAGACATAATGTTAACTTACTGTTAGCAGTTGTATCATCTATGGAGACGGAAGAAGCAGTAGCCAAAAAAGAAGCTAATGGCATTCCAGTACAAACTACTTATTACTTATACTTAGACAAAGTAGAAGATAATAAGAAGCTGAGTACAGTAAGAACGCTGTCACTTCAGTTAAACATGCCTATAGAAAGAGCAAAGGCTATTGTAGACACAGCTGCTGATGATAAACATGACATACTGTTGTCTCAGTCTCCTGATGAAAGCTTCATTAACACTATGAAGGATACTCTTGAATCTGCAGGATGTATTTGTAGAATTACAAACGGTTTTTAATATGGGTGTAAAATTGTACGAAAAGCCGGAAAATCAAAGTCCTGGCCCACTGATTGCGATAGTCATAATAATAATGTTATTGTTATTGACTTCAAAGTGTCAAGCGCAGCAAAAAGCTGCAATAGACACAATGGTTTGCAAGGTTGAATGTATTAAACAAATAGTACAGAAACCGAGTGTTAACGGTAAAACCGTTAAGTATCTAGCTGTGTATGTTGATAAGTCTGCAGGATTCTCAGAGATTATTCCAATCTCAAAGAGTGTTGTAGACTATATTAACACATGCAAGCAATTCTCTATTGAGCCTACACTTGGCATTAGGTTAAGAAATGGTGTAATTACATTAATTGTTCGATACAAAATCAAATTTGTACATAAATGAAGTTTAGTAAAGGAGACGTAGTACGCCAAGTGTTGCCTAGTGGCATAATGGTAGGTGGTTTAATGGTCGTAATCAATAACATCAGCGACAAGTGCACAGCTGTTAGAGATGTATCAACTGGAAAATACTATATATATAGGTCAGAACATCTAGGAAAGGAAGGAAAAGCAACAAAGATTTTGGTTAGTAAAAGTGATATGAATAAAATCGACACAACGAAAGGTGTTGGTGCATTCTATCATAGCGTATCACCTGTATATGATAAGCTATATGCTAATCCATCAAGATTTGTATGTTTTATACTAGCTTACACCAAGGGTGAGACCATACATAGAGTATATCAACTTGGAAAAATATCTAGAGTATTACGAAAAGTTGATGAAATTCGTAAAGGATACGAAATGGTTCCAGTTAAGCAACCAATGTACAAGCTTCAATTAATAGGTGAACTATGAGTAAAAAACTTAGTCCTGGCAGAATCTACAAAATAAATGGCATTATTGTTAGGGCTAAACGTCAATACAATTGCAATGGGTGTATCTTTAACAATCCTTTCTCTTGTCCAAAAGTAAACGATTCAAAGGATTTGAACGAAAAATCACCATCATGCATTGAAGACGGAATAATTTTTATTAGTCCTTAATTATGGCAAAACGTAGAAAAAACGGACAAATGTCTGACGAAGAATTAGAAGTTAGACGCCATCACTCATCATTGCGTAGACTTAAAGCGCATTGTAGTGATGAAAACGTAGAGTTAAAAGATTATAAATCTGCAAATCCTGATGATATGTGTGTATTATCATTAAGTGATGTAGATTTGGGATCAAGAAAGAGTTATTTAACAACAGATAACGATTCATGGTTTGTCAGTGAAGATGACTATGAAGAGATATCACAAATAGCATTATATCTATGATAAAAGAACATGGAGAGCTATTCGTATCAATAGCGTTAATAATTATTTCGGCATTCCCTCTTTTTGACTTATTGTCAAACATAACGAATATAACTAACATAAGCGATTTTTCGTTGATAGTAGTAATTGTTATGTTGATAATAATCTTGATCTCCAGTATTATATATTTTATATCATATTGGACGGAAAAATTTAATTAAGTTGCATTTCAAGGGGGCGGTTTATACCGTCCCCGAGATTTATTAGGTTAGAGGCCTACATAACAGTTCAAGTCTGTATAAAATCACAATTGCATAGAGAGGCTAAGTCATTTTGGACATGGGTACCAAAATGCAGGTGTTGGGCGGTAAGATAAAATTCCTTTCTTACAAGTTATCTATGCAATCTGGACTTGTAGCTCAGTTGGTTAGAGCAACAGACTCATAATCTGGAGGTCCTAGGTTCAAACCCTAGCTGGTCCACAAAAGATGATTCCGTGAATCTTTAAAACCCGGATAGTTAACATTTGTTGAATCTCTAATAAATTATCAAAATGAAGAGATTATTCGAAAAGCTTAGCATGTGCTTAATCATGCTTATTGTAGCCGTCACAGTATCATCATGTGACTACATGAAGAAAACTAAGAGTGAGATCAGACACGATGACTCGCTCATGGTATCAAAGATGATGCAGGATATTGACAATCCTACATTCACCGGATGTTCTGACGTTATAGAGTTTCAGAGATCGGAAGGTCAATGGAGACATCAGGACTCAGTGTTCTTCAGCATACCTGAAAAGGTTATGCGTGATGTGGTATCCGTCTTAGAAAAATCTGGGAAACCATTGACTAAGATGAGTATATCGAACGAGTTCGAGATGAACAAGCATGTATATTTGAATCTTCCTGATGAACAGGATCAATACAATGCGATTGCTCCTCCTGATATCCCTAACGTAGAAATGGTTGATACTATTATCGACGGTAAGCATGTACAGATCGTGCAGTCCTCCAGTACTAACATAACAACAAAGGAGGATTAGCTATGAAGCGGTACATTATTATCTCTTACGATGGTTCTAGTTTGGATCCATCTGAAGTTATGGCAATAGCTTCACAACTGAACACAGTTAAACCTGATGTTAAGGATGTGCATGCAGTTACAATGGATGAAACGGAAGTTAATTCCATTATTATCGGTCACGCAGAAGCCAAGAATTCTACAGAACTTTCTGTTGTAGAGTCTGCGTGCATCTACGTGAAAAAAAGATTTGGTAGGTTTTTCTACTCCAAGATGAAGCTGTTGCTTGCATTGTCAGAGGCTATAACTAATGAGCCTAACAATGAACCTCTTATGAATGCCATCAGAGTTATGTCTGGTGGTATAAGTAAGAGAATGCGTGATTCTTACGGTATTTCTACCGATATTATTTGTGTATTTAAAACGGTTCAAGATAACATGTAACTATGTATAAAACACAACGTAATACTAAGAAAGTGTATCGTCAGCGTCACGCAGAAGCCAAAGCAAAGGCATATAAGCGTGACAAGTTTAAAAACAAGCTAAATCCTTTAGATTATGTGGAAGATTCCAGTATATACGACAAAAGCTAAGGGAAAGGGTAAGAATACAAAAACATTGGTATTTGAATCCAAGTACCCTAGTGAGAATCAAGCTATAGAAGCTAGATTCGCACTTATTCATTTGGCTAACTGCTCTCACAAAGCTCCATGCGATATCACCATTAATAATAATGGCGCAATATTCGTTAAAAATCCATCCTGGAGTGTGGGAGAAGTAACAATATGTTAATTAATTTTATTTACAAACATTTAAAACATTATCAAAATGGCAAAAGCAGAAACAAAAGGTGCTGCTAAAGAGCAGCAGAATGTGTCAGCAGACAACGTAGTAGAGAAGTTAATGAAGGGCAACCTTGTGACCGACATCGCAGACAAGGCGGCAGAAGAAATCCGCCAGGACGAGGAGAAGCGCAAGATCTCCCAGGTCAAAGAAATTGTCAAGTGTGCTGACTTCCTTAGAATTAAGGAACTTCTCAATGTCCGCAAGGACCGTGCGAAGGCAAAGATCACTCTCGACACTCTGAAGAAGCGTACAGAATTGTTGGCCCGTCTTCTAGGCAAGGACGAGAATGGTACCGCCGTTCCTGACGACCAGAAGATTACGCCAAACGAATTCCGCGAACTTTCGCAGAAGATCGATGAGGATCAGCGTAAGCAAATGACTGAACTGAACAAAGAGTACGAAAAGCACGACCGTGAGTTGCGCGACAAGTACCCTAACAATTTGTATTATGCCAACTATCAGTTCGATCGTTTTTAATTCTTCTTCTAGTACAAGTATCTTCGTATCACGTACATAGATTCTGAAGCACTGTAGAGGATCTTAAGAAGACGAGGCAGCGAAGGAATCCCAGAATGAATTAACATTCTCATCAAGTATCTTCGTATCACGATGAGAGGAAGAGATGTGACCCCACACAGTAAATTGGGACAGTAGATCAAACAATATGTTTTGTGCGTATCATTGTATCGGGGAGATTTGATTGCTCTGAAAAGTTAATTGAACCCTGCAAAATATATCAAAAATGCTGAATATAGCCCTCTAAGTATCTTCGTATCATGAGGATTCCTATATATTTTTAGCCATGTTTTAAGCGCTCTGAGGCAGAGTATGTCACCAAGTGGAGTAATTAACCACGAGTGCCGCAAAAATGTCTTAGAGCGCACCTAAAACGGCTTAAATCGAATGTTCTGACTGATCATCGGAACATTTACAAGAAATGTACAGTGTGTATGAAATAATCTGTCTGGACAGGGGTTCGACTCCCCTCACGTCCACGGGGCATCCTCTACGCTATTGTGTAGATTCCATTTGGACAACCTAGGAATGTTGTAAAACTTCCTACACGGGCGTGTTTGGTTTTGACAGGCAGAGGAGATAAATACATTAAGCACTATACTATAAATTAAACGGCAATGTAAATAACATTGTAGACTATACTAACGTAGCGTAAGTTTAGTCTAGGTGTTTCCTACCAAAGTGGAGAGAAGAAGAAGTTTGGTTCTTTGGGCTACACACCCGAGGATTAGGGTTCGACTCCCTAGCTTCTTCCTATTAGTTATGATAAAGGGATATAAAGCGATGATAAAGGACAGGTGTCCTTATGTCGTCAACCTCGCATTTAAATGGTGTACAGAATTTGGAAGATTATCTAATATAGGTAAGAAGCCACATGAAAGAATTAAGTATGCTGTAAAAACGCGATGGATAGACCGTGTATACCAAGAAAATGTAGCAATCTATAACACTGGAAGAGGAATTCCTCGAACAGATGAAAAGAATGCATCATTAAGAAAAGCTCTTGGGATCCACGAGGGGTCTCAAAATTTTAATTTTGCAGACTCTATAAATTTGGATGGCATCAACAAAGTATTCAACTCTGGAGAACGAGCATTTTGGATATGGGTTAATAGCTGGGTAGTATGGTTTCAAGAGAACTATAAGTACCTAGAAAACTATTATAACATATCATGTAAGTGTGGCAATATGGCTTTATTTGATAAAGCATTGTCAGAAAAAGCTAGTTTTCTAGATGAGTATTTTGAAGATTTCTCTAAGTTTATTAAGAAAACATTTAATTAAACAAAATAAAAAATGGAGTATTTCCCTAAAATGCTAATTTACAGAGCTAGTCTGTTAGGCTGCAAAGAAGAAAGTATAGAAAATGTGATTAACTGGTTTCATAACCGCCTTAAAAAGGGCTTTATTTATGAAGCGCACATATTCTGTGCAGGAGACAGCCTAGACGAAGATTGTATATACGAATACTGTTGTAATGAGCAGTTACGTAGAGTTGGTGATTGGATTATGAAAACGATAGTCCTAAATAACCCTATGAAGTTCAAAACACTTACAACTCGTATGCGTATCGGTTCAGGACTACTTGAAAAAGTAGAAATGAAAACGGGAGGAAAAGATTTGAAAATAATCCTTTTCAACAATTTCGTCAACAACGTTTGGTCGCTATACCGTCAGAAGATGGTGTACGATCTTCCGTTTTATCAGGAGTAGGGTGAGAGAGATCTCCCCTACCCCACAATATGGAGTATCAGCGTATCACTCAATCTGAGATTGAGACCATAAAAGAAGCTCAAAAGGGAAATGAGCTAGCGTTTAATAAATTGTTTAACCGTTACAAAGAGTTCGTTGACAACGTGCTCTTTTGTTACGTGAATGACATGGATGAAGCTAAAGATCTTACAAATGTTGTATTTCTTAAGGTTCACCAAAAACTCTCGACATTCACAGATTATTCGTCTTTTGGCGGATGGCTGAGAATTATAGCTAATCGAACAGCTATAGATTATCTACGAAAAGTAAAGGAGAAATCCATGGAGTTAGGAGAAGATACAGGCCGACTACCTGTCGAATTAACTAATTCTTCAGAAGAAGAAGATCTTGTCAATCTTCTTGAGTATGAATCTCTTCTAAAGGAGTTTGAAAAGCTCCCAAAGAAGACACAGAAGATTTTTAATCTATTTTACGTAGAAGATCTTACCGTTGATGAAATTAGCAAAGTGCTAAAAATTCCTACAGGCACTATAAAAGCTGCACTAAGCCGCACTCGTAGGAAAATTAAAAATAACTTAAAAGTTTAACAAAAATGACTTCACTTTTATTATTGATTCTCTCGATTTTTGTAGCTCTTGGTTTCGCAAGATACAATAAGAGCAACAAGTTGTTCTGGATCATTCTCGTAAGTCTCTTGCTCGGTTTTACCGGTAAGAGTATGGTCAACTATGCCTTTGTTGACCATAAAAGTGAAGCTAGTACAGTTAAATCTTCTGCAAATCCCATGCTGGCACCGACGTGCTCATTTCAGGCTTTGGAACCCTCAGAGGGCGCTGGTACATGTGCTGAGACAAAACCAGCAGGTAAGGATACAATTGTAGTAGATACTGTTACTGTGCTTAACTTGGGTGAAGACGAGCATATTAACGTGCTCACTAAACCTCCACGAGATTGGTTAAAAACGAACTTTATATTCGACACAAGTTGAATTTAAGCTAGTTGCCCAGAAAGTATTAATTAATTTTAGTAAATAACATTTAAAAACATTATCAAAATGGCAAAAAAGAATGGAAAGGGCAATGTAAAAGTTGCTCAGAATAACAACAATGGTGGTAACAATGCAGATGCAGCTGTTGAGGCTGCAGCTATGCTCACAACAACAGGTGGGTCAAGCATGGATCGTAATCACCAGGTAGATTTGTTGAAGATGGCTCACGATCGTTTCTTCTTGGATGAGAAAGCTGCTGAGCACACTGGTTTCCCACAGGGAACTATCGACAAACTCAATCATATTAATGCCCTCGGCATCGCAGTATGTGTATGTAATGAGGTCAAGTATGGTACCAGCGATTTCGCTGTTGTAATCCGTAAGTCTGCGCTCCCAGAGCTTACTGAAGCTTTGAAGGAGATTGGTGTAAGCTTTGATGACACAAAGCTCTTGCCTTCAAAAGACGATGCCGAAGCAATTGAAGTTACAGCTTCAGCTGTAACAGTATCAGAAGAGACAGCAAAGAGTCTTGACAAGGATGCTAAGGCTCGTGCTGCAACAGCAGGTAAAGTTTTTGATCCTACAAAGATCAAGGACGAAGAAGAGCTCAAGGAAGCTTTGTCTGGATTCTTAGCTATGAACCGTGATTCTAAGCTGATGGATAGCATCATGCAGTGTGTGAACTTCTATAAGTCATATCGCTCTATTGAAGCTAAGCATGCTATCGATTCTGCTGAGAAGACGCTCAAGAACACAAAAGACAAGAAGTACAAAGAGAACGCTGAAAAGGCTCTTGCTTCTGCAAAGAATGACCTTGAGCGCCTCAAGAACATGAACTTCCATGATACGTTTCGCAAGATTGTTGAGCTTACGGGTCGTGTCGGAACGCTTACTTATGGAATTGGTGCTCACTTCTTCAATGTTACCGCTACGTCAGGATCTCCTGTATCTGCGTTCTGTGAGCTTCGCGACCATTCTACTGACAAGAACACCGGCGTATGCAAGTATACCGATGATCAGATTGCAGACGCTGTAAAGTGCCTCGTAATCATTGGTGCAGACGATGTTCGCTCAAAGGGTAAAATCTTGCTCGAGGCAGAGAATAAGCTGCCAGAAAAGGATCGTGTCAAGGAGCACATTGATGCCGCTAACAAGAACATCGCATTCGCCGATAAGGCTACTGCAGCGGTTCTTGCGGCTCCAGGCGAGTTCGTTGAGAACTTGAAGAAGAACTTCTTGGAGGGTAACAACTTTGCAAAGAAGACTGTTATCGCCATTAAGCGTGCATATTATCGCGACGTTACTCCAGAGATGATGGCTAAGGTTAAGTCTGACTCAATGCTTGATAACGCTACGCAGCATGCTGGTATCATCTCTAACCTGTTCCGTAATCCTTCTGATCCGCTCGTAGGTTATGCCAAGGAGAATATCATCGACTTGGAGTTCAAGACCGATGAGGAAATCAAGGCTGAGGAAGAGGCTGTTGCCAAGGCTGCTAAGGAAGCAGCTGATAAGAAGGCAACTGAGGATAAGAAAAAGGAAGCCAAAGGTAAGGCCAAGGCTCAAGTAAAAAAATAATACGGCCAATTAAGAGAACTGGTTCACAACTAGTTGGTCGTATTAAAAGAGCCTTTGACATCCAATGGCAAAGTGAACGAAAATAATTTAACTATCAAAGTATGAAAAAATTAGTAATCACGTTGTTAGGAGCAGCATTCCTTACTATTGGCATGAATATTGCCGATCTTAAGAATGTTCCTCTTCCAACGACAGTGCAGACAGTAGCAGCATCTACTGTACAGCAACCAATGGACCATTTATTTGGTCAAGTGAATCGTGCTAATCCTGATACAGTGCATGATACCGTTAGGGTAGAAAAGCCTGTACCTTGTAACCATAAACAGTTACCTGCAAAGGTAATTGTTAAACGCACCGTAATTAAGAAGACAGATACGTCGTATGTACCACTTCTGTATATTATGGAACCTGGAGAAAAGGTCGACTCCACTAATCACAACTCTACCATTCGTAAGGGAGAGCTCAATGATTATATTCAAATCGCCTCCAATGTGCATAAGTAAACACAAGAACCCTATGCACTATAATTGGGTAAGTACATATGGTAGATCCCATTAGTCTACGTACTATTCTGGAACATCCCTCGCGAAGGAGCTAGAAGAAAAACTCAATAAATTAAACTTGATCCGAGAATATGTTAACTCTGTCTTGCAGGGCGAGATCACTCAAAAGGTAGGATGAAATGTATCAAACATTGAAACAGTTTGATATAGGTAGGAGAAGCGTTGTATCAGCTCCTATAGATTATACAGCTGGACTTGTGAGAACCGTCTGGAGACAAGCTGGATGAGGCTGTATAATCTAAAAACGCATAAGTCCCAAGAAGGGCATAATGAACCGTATCGTAATTATATGTGATAATACTAAGCATATACAAACGTTACACGAGATGAGCTATATTGGTCCCCAGTAGGTGAACAGAATTGCATACATGGTATGGTGCATGGTGCTGGAAGAACCGAGGATATCCCAAACAATATAGAAGTATTATTAAGCCGTAGGTAGTGTTTCTAGTGTCCAAAGCTAGTATAAAGGCCGAAAAACTGCATCAATACTGTGGGGGTAATACCACACAGAGTAAACTAAATGAGTTTGCTGACTATACCAAAACCTTACTGTTCGATTCAGTACAACTCCGTTGAAGGGGTGCCAGGGATGGGGTAGAAGTGTCTGATTGCGACCGCCAGGCTTTTCTTGTTTATGCGGTATATAAAAGTAAAACAAGCGCAAGGGTTGGGCAGCCCCTTAATCGAAGCTCTACGGGAGTATCGTACGCGGGTGAAGATCGCGGTGAAAATCTATTCCAGTTGTATTATTAGGATGTTAGGCAATCCGAACTTACAGCCAATTTCCATGAAAATTAAATCGTTCATGAGACTATGATCGATGACTCCGTTACAGTCAAAGAAAATTGATGGAGAGCTATCCTAGAATAAGAAATAGCAAAGCAGGTAGAAAGTTGATTCGAGATATGTCCATCCAGGACCATTTGACCTCCACTTTCATCCAAAACGATCTAGACTAATAGTTTATTTGCATCATGATATACAATATTATATAGTCTCTACAGAGTAGTAAGCTGGTATATTATGTATGCGTATGTTGTATGCAAAAGATATAAATTATGAAAACCTAGAAAGTTTAAAAGATAACATGTTTAACAAAAATTGATGTCCCTTCATAGAGTTAATCTTACGTTGTAAGTAAGGGCTTGAGGTGAAGAAATCGAGTGCCAACCGATATGCCAACCATGCTAAAGTATACTGCGCAACAGTATATGTAAACATAAAGGTTCGAAGCAATACAGGAAATTGATGGGCAGCTTATATCTATGTTGTAAAACGACTGTGTATATTATATGTGTATACTGTCTCTATACATGTATATTACGTTATAAGTGGGTGACAAGATGAAATGTATGGGTTGAATTCCCAATATTCGTGCACTATAAATAGGAGGTAGTAATACCGGTACAGAAAAATTGCAAACATCAGCAAAGATGTAAAAAGCCGTAAAGTCTGTGATGGGTTTGATCCTGAGACATTCCGATAACCAACCGCTGGGTACATGCCATAAGCCGAGTACCGCAGTAAGGAGCCATTTCGATAAGTTAGGCGCTTTTAAAACTTATTAGCCGAGGAAATCTGCGTTTAATCGACAACCTGTAGGAAGATCTTGTAAGTATAGTAAGGGAAATACGACCGAGATTCTACATATTTTCGTGGGTTATAGAAAATTCTAAGATTCTATGAGTGTTAGTTGCTATGCAAAATTTCACCAACGAAAATTAGAATAGTTAAGTTAGAAAAAACGTGAACAAAATAGCAGAAAACAGTTCAGCATTTGATTATGCAAAGGAAGCATTCAAAGCTTTAGACGATGGGCCTGGATAAACCAGTAAATGCTAATTGCATCATACGTATGCAATTCCTGCTGCAAGCCTATTATCCTATTGTCGTAATAGAGAAAGTGCAGCTAAGTCTAGATAAAGCGTCTACAATAGTAGAACTTCCTTTAGAAAACTAAGTACGCAAAGTAGTAACCGAGTATCTTCGTATCAGCGTTGCTTTATTCAATAAACAACGGCAAAGGTGTAGCCAAAATACACCATATTTTTCAATCATATCGTTAGTTAATCAATAACGATATCAAAAAGGATATGATTATGTCAGAAATTAATGTAAACATCGTGGAAACAACTATTAAGTCAAATCGTACCCCACTGAGCATGCTCGGTGCAAAAATGTTTGGTCAGGACGTATTTACTCCTCAGACCCGTTTATTCAACCCAGACCATGACAAGGTTTTGGAGCAGGCTAAGCAGAGCTCCAATATAAACCTTGTACTCAATCGTTCACCTCGCCGTTTTGTGATCGGTTATATTACGATTGAGTCTATGGCAACCAAGCAGAATGCAATCGGTGATGTCGTTTGTCGTCTCAATGAGGGCACCGAGCACCAGATTGATATCCCTCTCGGTGAGAACAGCACCAAGTTTGGTGAGACCACAGAGGAGGCAGTTCAGAACGCTCTTAAGGACAAGAACTCTAAGGCTGTGTTCTCAGATCCTAAGGATTTGGGTGGCATTCTTAACGATCTTAACCGTGGTGAGATCGCTCGCCTTGATGCAATTATTGAGCAGGCTAATAAGGCTAAGGCTCAGTGTTTGTCTGCCATTGCAGCAAACGAGAAGATCATTGCAGACTACGAGCGTCAGAAGGCAGATTCTAAACCAGCTGATAAGATAGCATAAGTTCATGGAGGCTGTTTTAACAGAAAAGAGCGTTAAGCTTATAGCAGTAATGCTCTCAGAACCGAAAATTAAGGCAGCCGTTTATGAAAAGTTGGACCATACAGAGAAGTACAAGATCTATACCATTAACGATGATGGTAGTATTACTCTGGGTTCAACTAGATTCCATTTTTGGAACAAGATAATCGGCTGTGAGCAAACCTTACCATTTGAGAGCTTCGCTCTTAAGGTATGGGATGCACTAGTGAGTCTTTCCACAGGGCTTAACCAAAAAGCCATTATGGAAGGACTATCACAAGAAATTGTGATGAAAGGAGTTAAAGACAAAAACTTTAACTGGGTCGTAGAACGACTGTATGATGTTGCGACAAAAGTATGTCAGAATTCTAGCATTGCTGATGGCGTAGGAGCGGACCCTGCGGGGTCCCGGGTGTCAGGGCCAAGGCTTAACGCTCAGCAAGAGTTTCCTGATAAAATTGTTATCAATATCAACGGACGTAAAGAAGTTTTGCAGGTTAAAGACTGCATCGGTAAACCAATGATTGAGTTGGAGTACGGAATTGTAAACGCTAAACGAGTAATGCCATAAACAGAAACATTCCTGCGGGAATGGTGTACGAACTGTGCGCAGAAGAATACACATTCATGCATGGTATTATCGTTATTGTTTACAACGAAATGCAAAGACAATATTATTAGTTTATATTAAAAGGCATCCTTAAACGTTCTCTGCGGAGAATAGGTAATCCGCCCTGCGGGGCAGGATTGCCAATGGATGTCTTTTATTCTTTATTACAGTTATATGTAATATAGGAACTAGGTAAATGGCTGATTCAAGTAAATTGTTTAATTTTAATCAAACTATATGAATAAGAAATCAATTAAATTGAACTCAGCAAACATCATCACAATTCGTAAGAATATTGATATTACTATCAATAAGTATTGGCGAATTATTCGAGCAGAGAACCTCATGTCTAAAAAGGCAATTGCAGCAAAGCAAGGTTCTGGCTTAGATCTCAAGAGCTTGTATAACCAGATTGTGCAGCTTAGTGAGAAGCGTATTATGATTAAGGGTATTTTGGTAGCTCTTAATACAGGTACAACTACATTCTCTTACGAGGATTTTAAGAAGACAAATAACTATAGTATTTTCGCAGCATGCGAGGCAAAGGAGGCAATAGCACAACTTAAGATGATCAAGACACTTGATCCATCAACTAAGGCAAAGAAGGGATTGAAGGCTATGCCTAAGCGCGAGATATTCTCATCAGCTAAGATTGCTCAGCTTATCCATGATCAGCAACTACTAGCAAATAAGTTTGACGCTAATCTCGAGAAGTTTAACAATGAGACTTCTATTGAGATTAAAGATACTATTGCAGATAAGTTCGAGATGGATCTGACAGTTTAAATACTATAGGTTCGAGACAAATATAAGGGTCGCCGAAAGGAGTAAGATCGAGGCTTACACGAACCACAATAAGGAATCCCTTGCCTTAAAAATAACATTATTAACACATTAAATTATCAAAATTATGTCAAAGAAGAATAACAAGAAGAACCTCAAGAAGGTTCAGGCTAAGATAGGAACTACACCAGTTAAGGCTGAGGCAGCTAAGAAGGAAGAGTCTAAGGCTGCTATAAAGAATGCAGAAATTGCTGCAGCAAAAGACGATGCTAAGGCAAAGAAGAAGGCTGAAAAAAAAGCTCACGAGGAGGCTAAATATGCTGCCTCTAAAGCTCGAATAGAGGCCCGTAATGCGCGCAAAAAGAGCATCATGGATAAACTGATAGACTCCAAGAAGGAAAAGGCTTCAGAGCCTGTTAAAATCACTCTGGAGGACCGTTTGAAGAAGCAGGAAGAGCGTCGTAATGTCGCTATGGCTCGTCATATCGCATCAATTACCCGTCGGTGCAAGCGTATGCATCTCAATGATGCCGACACCAAGAAGGTGATAGACATCGCAAAGAAGCAGTGGGACAACGCCACTGTATACAATATTACAGTTGTATGTGATTCTATTCTGAAAAAGAAAAAGGAGCTCGAGAAGTTGGTAAAGGATTGCGGCATTAAGTCTGCATGTATTACTAACTCTACAGCATTCTTTAAGAATGTGCCAGCAAGTGTGGTAGCAAAACTGCGTGATCTTGTAGGTAATGCTACATTCTATCAGTATCGTTCTGATGATAAGTCTCCATTCGAGGAGGCTGGCATAGATATGTCAGGCAATCACAACAAGCATAAGAAAGGAGGTGATCCTCATACTATCGAGTGTTCAAAGAACGCTAGTGTGAACTTCTACAATCTCCGTAAAGCTAAGAAGAAGGCTAAGGAGACGCTTGAGAAGAACACGTATAACTTCCGTCACGGCTCTAAGGCCGAAGGACGTAAGCTTCGTCGTGAGCTCAAAGTTAAGGCTAAAGCCGTAAACAAAAAGCCTACACAGGTTAAAGAAATTAAACAAAAAACAGCTAAACAAGCAGCTTAATCATAGGAGGCAACGTTATGAATACCCAGAATAATCAATATTTGGACGATTATGTTGAAAAATATCGTGACATCAAAGAGAAGTGGCTTAAGGACTTTAACAAGTCTCATGGAACTACTTCTAAGTTCTGTAAAGAACATGGTATACATGGTCTTTCCCGGAAGAAATCTTGGTTCATACTGCTCAAGCGTTATTCGATCAAAATTGAATCTAGCAGAAAGGTTACGAAGCTTAACCATACCGAGCTCATGGAAGGGTATGTTCAACACAAGTTGCAGAAATGGGAGCGAAAGCACCCGTGCCCGGTTAAGAAAGACGACTTGTTCTACGAGCAGCAGTTCCCAGTTTGGGAAGCAGAAAAGAATGCTGCAGAAGAACATATTAGAGACTTAGTTGTCGCTAAATATGACAAATTACAACTTGTAGGACGATTCAAGAATTCGGACGACAAGTTTACTGAGCAGGAAGTTGCTCAGATAAAAGACAATGGCGAAACTGCTAAGTATGGAGGTGTAAACAAACTTCCAGAACACAGTAAAGTCATGAAGATGGCTCATAAGGAGACAAATAAGGTAAAAGCAAAGCGTGGTAATCTTGTTTGTACAAACCTTAAAGACCATCGCAAGAAGACGGGACGACTCCTGTTACCAGGCGCAAATAAGATGCGAATGGCAGCTTAAGGCGTAACTTCTTCAAAACCGACCAGGACACCACTGGTCACCCTAGTGTGCTCCGAAAGGATATGACTGCGAGGTGCAAACCCTCACTAGGGAACTATGATAGTAAAGGAAAGACCAGTAGTTCTATATGACATAGAAGTTTTTCCAAACTGTTTTCATTGTACTTGTAAAGATTCAGAGAGTCATAAACTATATAAATTCGAGATATCCTGTCGTAAAAATCAACTAGAAGAACTAGTTGACTTCTTCTACACAAACAGAACTGATCATATAATGTGCGGCTACAACAATAAGCATTATGATGACATAATCATAAGTTACATTATACATTTCTGCAGTAGAATGAAGCGACTAGGATACTCGAGAATTTGTAGTTCTCTCTACTATCTTAGTAAAGAAATAATAAGTTCGGAAAAAACAGGAAATATTGATAAGATTAAAGTGTACAAGTATTCAAACTACTTTTATTCATTTGATCTTATGTTAATGCTCTATAGTGCCAAACAGCAAAAAAGCTTAAAAGAAATAGAAATACTCTTACATATGCCAAATGTACAAGAGTATGAAGGAAGCTTTGATCTGCAGATCCAAGAATGTTATATTGACGCTATGATAGAGTATAATGTGAACGACGTAGAAGCTACTGAGACTTTGCTTAATAAAGTAAAAGAAGATGTAGAACTACGTATTGAAGTGGAAAAAGAATGGGGGTTTGATGCACTGTCGATGAGTGGTGTACGATTTGGAGAAGAAGTACTCTTGCGAAAGACTTTAGACATTACCAACACAACAAAAGACGAGCTGAAAACTCGTGCTCGAAAAGTCGGAAACATTCGCCTAGGTGACATCATACTCCCATTTATACAATATTCTAATCCAAAGTTGAAAGAAGTCTTATTGGATGTAAAGAATGCTACTTGCAATGCAAGTAAGTCTGATAAGAAACAAGAAAACTATGAGAAGAAGTTTGTTCTCTCAAACATTTGCTACTCTATAGGTGAAGGTGGTATACACACCATCAATGAGCCTAGAGTCTACAAACCTACAGCTGAACAGTTTATAGGACACTCCGACGTTACGTCTATGTATCCTTCGTTAGCCATTATAAACCATTGGCTCCCGGTTCACTTAGGAGAAGATTTTTGGAATGTGTACAGCGCTCTATACAAGGAGCGCTTGGCTGCCAAACGTAATGGAGAGTTATTAAAGTCTAAGGCATTTAAACAGGCTCTTAATGCTCTTACAGGAAAGATGCAACAAGAAAGTAGCTGGGCTTATGATCCACTTAACGTATACAAGATACGTATAAATGGGCAACTTATACTACTTATGTTAGTGGATAGGCTTCTAGAATTGAATTGTAAGATTGTACAAGTCAATACAGATGGTGTCGTCTACATTGCCGACAAATCCGCCCGCTTCGCAATAGCCGATGCAATTAAGGAAGTTGAGCAATTAACCCAGTTAACATTCGAATCCGATGATTACGAGTCGTTTTATCAGTACGACGTGAACAATTACTTTGGTGTTCGCAAAGGATACTCCCAATCTGGAGATCCAAGACTGATAGAAAAGAAAGGCAAGTTTATCACAGAAATTGGTCTTAACAACAGCATGACACCAGTTGTTATCTCCAAAGCTGTGATAAACTATTTTTTGAACAATGAACCGATAGACAAGTTTATTAAGAAGGATAGAGATATCCGTGATTTCTTGATGTCACAAAGCGTAAACAAGGAATCAAAAGTTGAATATGGAGGAAAACAGATTCAACGTATTAATAGATATTACGCGTCAAGTAGTGGCTATTATCTTATGAGAATTAAGGACAAAATGTACGAAAGTCGTTCTGAAACAAAAATAACAGAATATGGAGTACGAATTCTTAACAAGATAGATGCCACACCAATAGAGAAACGTCATCTGGATTACCAATACTACATTAGCAAAGCAAAAAAGATAGCTAGTGAGTTTGTTAATCGCCAGTTGACAATATTCGATGATTAATCGTTTATCAACGTATATAAGATGATTATTGAACTAAACACAAAACTCCTGGACATTCCAGGACTAAATTCAAATCAATTAATATTCCTAAGTTTGGTATTGGATAAGAATCAAAAAACTTATAATCAAGACGTCCGCAAAATTGTCAGCCTAGTTAGCGACGAAGAAATATCAAACTTAATTTCTCAGGGACTTATTACCTCGATCGAGAGAGGTAAGTCAATTACATATCATGCAACAGATACGCTTAAGGATATAGTTCGACCTAAACAGGACTATTTCGATCTGTTTTATGAAATGTACCCAATATACGTTCTACGACCAGATGGCACCAAAAACTATCTGAGAGCCAACGTTAACAAGTGTAGACATTTATTTAATGTTTATGTAGGTCAAAGCGAAGCTATGGCTCAACATCTTATTCAGTGTCTCGACTTCGAAATGAAGAAAAAGACTAACGAGGGTAAACTAAGTTATATGAAGACGATGTGGAGATGGCTCGTAGACCATCAATGGGAAGAATCTGAGGAAGAAATGCAAGACAACTCTAAAATTGAGGAATCGACTTATGGAACAGAACTTATCTAATCTTATAAGACCAATGTCAGTTGTAGCCCAAGAAGCTATAAACTATATATCTGGTCGTAGAGATCACTCTATAACATCTCTAAAGACTAGATGGGCTAAGTTTAATAAGCAGTGTATGGGAGGTATTGAACCTAATACCGTTTATACCATAGCTGGTATTTCAGGAAGTGGTAAGAGCTCATTCGCAAATGAGATCTCAACTGATATTGTTGATTTGAATCCTGGTGAAGAAATAGTAATTCTGATTTTCTCGTTAGAGATGGTTGGATTTAGGCAAGTTGGAAGAACGCTTTCTAGTAAGCTTAGGAAAACGACTTCGACTTTGTATAGTTCGGAAACGGACCTAGATGACGATACCTTCAGAAAAGTCATCTCAGTATCTAATCAACTAAAGGAGTATCCTATATGGTTTGTAGATAACCCTACAACTCCCAAGGAAGCAGAAGATATTATTAAGTATTTCTATAATACATACATAAAGGGTACCGATAAACATTTTGTGATAATGTACGACCATGCTCTATTGACGAAGCCAATAGGCAGCGTTATAGAAACCATGCAGGAACTCGAAAGAGTTTTTATAAGTGCCAAAAAGTATCCTATGACATCAGTGTTACAACTAGCACAGATGAATAGAAATATTGAATCACCAGAAAGAATAAACAATTCTTTGTCGCATTATCCTATGAGAAGCGACATTTCATCTGCTGATGCTTTATTTCAAGCTAGCGATTATGTTATAGTTATTCATAGGCCTGAAATTCTTGGAATACAAGAATACGGCCCGAGCCATTTACCTACTCAGAACAAGGTGTATCTACACATCTTGAAGAATCGAGACGCAGGAAAGCCCTGCATACTTGAATTCCAGAATGACTTAGCGTATAACAACTTGATAGAAAGTTAAGCAATTAAAATTTAGGCTGAATTATGACAACATACGATATTAAGTTTACTGACAACAACATTAAGAACACTAACAATGGTAACATTTATTCTCAGATTCTCGATGATATTATTCTTTCTACTGTAAAGAAGAACAACTCTTATTTGTTTAACACAAAGAAGGAGGATGACGATCTGATTGATGCCATGTTCGACGAGTTGGATCATACTTATATCTACAAGCCTCTGAAGGGCGACACTTTGTTCGCAAAGGCTTGTGATATTCTTGCTAACTATGGCAAGAAGAAGAGTATTATGAAGGGTATTAAGCTCGGTAAGATTTACCGTCTTGAGAATGGTCTCCCTGTCATTTTCTACAATGATGAGATTCAGATTGGTACCGACATTTATAGTTACTCTGATTTTAGTGACTACAACTTCATCTCTTCACTTAGTCCAGAGATTAAGAAGACAATCATTAATATTAACATTAAGCTTTAATTAAAACTTTTAGTATCATTGTATCATGAGTTTAACATTACCTACTAGTAAAATTCCTGCAGTTTCTGAAAATCCTAGATATCTTATACTCTATGGTCTTCCAAAGGCTGGTAAGACATCTTGTCTTGCACAGCTGGATAATAACCTTATCATAGACCTTGAGGGAGGCTCTGTCTTCGTTGATGCGATGGCCATCCAGTGTCGTACGATCAATGATTTAGGAGAAGCAGCAAGTGCCATTCGTGCCAAGAATAAAGAAGTAGGTCATAATTTCTATAAGCATATCACTATCGATAATGCTACACGACTTGAGGATATTTGTATGAGCTATGCTTGTACACTCTATCGCCAAACTCCAATGGGTAAGAAGTGGGACGGCACAGACGTAACCACATTGCCTAACGGTGCTGGATATAAGTATCTTAGAGACGCAGTAAAGAAGGTAGTTGATATGTTCCGAGATTTGTGTGACGAATTTATTCTTGTAGGTCACGTTAAAGACACCGTAACTGAAAAGGATGGTGTTGAAGTTTCTGCAAAAGAGCTCGACTTAGTTGGTAAGCTGAGTAAAATCGTGTGTGGATTAGCCGATGCGGTTGGTTATGTATATCGCAAAGGAAATGAAACGCATATATCCTTTAAAGGTGGTACATCTGATACCATCATGGAGGCTCGTGCAAGACACATAGCCGGAAAGGATATCGTTATTGCAGAAGGTAATGAAGATGGGACACTTACAACACATTGGGATAGAATATTTAAGTAAATTGATATATCGATCTATTCGATCAGCAGCATACTATGCTGAGAATAAACTTGATATGTTAGCATTACGTATATTAAAATAATAGAGATTATGTTTAGTACAAAGACAGCCGCAATTAGCAACGAAGAATTTAGTAATAGTAGTTATATGCCAGTAGGCATTAATCAGAACGTCACTCTTAAAGAGGTAAACTGTAACAAGTCTCCTCAGGGTCTCGATTTCATCGAGATCGTATTTGAGAACGAGAATGGTCAAACAGCTACTCTGACAGAGTGGAAGAATACAAAGGGAATGTATATTAAGACAGACGAAGACTTGCAGAAGCGTGATAATGCTCAGTTTGGACGAGTTTGTCAGATTCTTGATTGTTTCTACCCACAGAGACCAGATGCAGAGCTTTCTACATTCAAGGAGATGATTGACTGGACAAAGCAGATGCTTGATCCTATGATTGCTACTAAGAAAAAGCTCCGTTTGAAGGTTATCTATGACAAGAAGGGCTATACTCAAGTAAGTAAGCTCGGAATCTTCGTTGAAGACATGTCTAATACAGATTCGCAGATTAAGCTCTTTAAGAACGATCTTATGGAGCGTCCAGTTGTTGCCGATAAGGAGAACAACGATCCGCTTAACGTGCCACCAACCGTTACTCCGGAAACTGCGGATGCAGCAGGCGCATCAGATCTTCCCTTTTAAGGGGTTTACGCCTGAAGAAATAGAAATACTACTTGATTGTATGAAATCCGGTAAATGGTTCTTATACTGTTTACATAGCAGGAGTGCCAAACTATACGACAAGTGGATACACCCCAGGGAGGTAATACTGCCATGAAAGGGTGTTGGTGGAGCTAGGTAATTCAGTTACCCTTTGGAGGTGAAATGCCTCCAATAAGGCTCGCAGGGTGTCGTGAGACACAAGCATGGACGTATGCGAAAACAGATCCAAATCGACGTTTTAATCATGTTTTGTTATATAGACAAAAGTCCAGTAGGGTTCGAATCCCTACAGAGCCACAACATTTCTGATGATAAGAAGAGCTACAGCTTGTGAAAGTAATAGCTCTGTCCGCCTGTGAAGGCCGATATTATCTATGATGCACAGTTTACCTGGCATCAGATTTCATACGCGTGTACGCTACGTAAGTGCGGGTTTGAATAACCTAAAGTCCGAGCTTAGCATCTCCGTAAACTGCTATACGTCCGTCAACGTAGACCTGAGCATGTCATTAAACTGCTCATTTTTAGGGTTGTTAATTCAATGGTAGAATAAATAAGGGAATATTCATAAAACAAGGCGCCTTATAACAGCGGTTCGATTCCGCTACAATCCACTAATTTATATGCGGCATTAGCTCAGGTAGTTAGAGCACTCGGTTGGACACGTCGGAAACCGCGAGAGGTCGTTAGTGCAACTCTAACATGCCGTACTAACTTATAAGTTATGTATAGTACTAGAACAGCGATTACTATGTCCTTGAAAGATATCTTGGACAAAGTAAATGATTTAGACATCTATACGTATTGTCTAGGACAGTTCAAAGTTGGAAAACTCATGAATAGTCCTTTAAGGTCTGGAGATAAGAATCCTTCATTTGGAATATTTCATTCTAAAACTGGAGGACTATTGTGGAAAGACCTTGGAACTGGAGAATGCGGAAACTCTCTGAAGTTCCTAAAAGAATACAAAGGTATAACGACTAGAGAAGAGCTTGAACGAGAATTATTGAGAATCGTACGCAGAATAAATCCTAATACAACCGTAAGGACAAATACGTACGATAAGCCGAAAGGAGATACCGATATCGGAATAGTTCGACAGCCGTTTACCAATGTAGACAAACAGTACTGGAAACAGTTCGGAATACATATTGATACCCTAAAAAAGTTCAATGTGTTTAGCATTAAATACTTTCTTTGTAATAGTATCGTCCGAAGTATCTACAAAGAAAATAGTCCTATGTATGCATATAAAGTGTATGATAAGTTTAAGATTTATCGTCCACTTGCTTCCAAGTTTACTAAATGGCGTACCAATCTGACGAATCGGCACGTACAGGGATTATCCGAATTGCCTAAGGAAGGAGGCGACCTACTCATAATAACAAAATCACTGAAAGATGTGATGTGTTGCTACGAGATGGGTTTTAATGCAATAGCTGCTGCTAGTGAAACTGTGTTTATACCTGAAGATATACTCAGATCTCTACGTTCCAAATGGAAACATATAGTTATACTGTATGATAGAGATCAAACCGGTATGCTTAAGGCTAGACAATATAGTAAGCAATACAAAATAGATGCTTTTTTCATTAATAAAAAATTTAAAGCCAAAGATCTATCAGATGCTGTTCGTGACAACGGATTTAGCACCATGAAAGACTGGTTAACAAAAACGTTACAGAAATATGATTGATGTAGTAATAGGATGCCTATTAGGTGTGCTGGGAGGTGCAGTAATGTCTCCTCTATTGCATAAATGGCTTACAAAAAAGCTGACTAAGAAAATTCGTCTCGACAAAGGTGGATTTATGCGTATTTATCTTCCAAATAAATTGCAGATGACTATCTGGGATAGTTATAGTGATGATGGATGTATATGCGTATGTGTTCATCGTGGAGGTGAACAAAAAGAAACTGATGGCGAAATTGTCTATTTTAATAGAACTTCTGTATCCAAAATAAGGGGAAAGAATTTTTATTATGATAGGCAAGAAATCTAAAAAGAAATCCAAAGGCAGAGTACGGAATGCGACAAAAGTCGATAAGTATGGTCTCCATTTTAGGAGTAAACTCGAATGCTATACTTATGAAGCTTTTATGAAAGCTGGAATACCAGTTAAATATGAGCCAAAGCATTTCGTATTACTGAATAAATTCGAGTATTTAGGTGAAAAAATAAGACCTCTAACATACCTACCTGACTTCATTGGAAATGGGTTTGTAGTAGAATGCAAAGGTCTTATGGGAGATTCATTCCCTCTTAGATGGAAATTGTTTAAGCATTATCTTAAGCGACATCGAAGTAAAATGAAATGTTATCTCGTACGTAACCATGAACAGGTAGACGAGATGATAGAAGAGATAAAAACCAATATTTGAGTATTATAATATCAGTAAATATGGAAAAGAAATTTTTGAAAGTAGGTAATAATATAAACTTTAAGTTTAACACAGATGGTCTTGAGTATGATTTGATTCCAGGAACAGTTTACAATATTATTGTAGACTGTTATACTGACACCGTATCACTACAAGAGTCTGGTAAGTTACCTTTGCCTTCTAAGGTATATTGTACATCGCGTGATGAACGTTTCATAGACAAGGTTGTTAATAGTTATAACCTGTCTGAGAGCGGATTTACTGGTGTAATGCTTGCAGGATTGAAGGGATCAGGAAAGACCGTAATGGCTAAGATGATTGCCAATAAGAGCGGTCTTCCAATTGTGAACATAGACAAAAACATACGTCCACATATCCTTCGAAATATTGTAGAGATGCTCGGTGACACAAGTGTTTGCTTCTTGTTTGATGAGCTTGACAAAGTTCTTGCAGATTACGATGATTCTTTCTTATTACAGGTATTGGATGGTTCTGATACTAAGGGTAAGCATATGATTTTGTTTACCTGTAATGATGACAGTGAGATATCAGAGTATCTGATAGACCGTTGTTCTCGTATTCGCTATTGGCGTGAGTTTGAAGAAATGTCTCCATCTCTTATAATGGAGGTATTAAATGATAAGCTTAATGATAAGAAGGAAGTTAAATCTTTAACAGACTTTATTAAGGATAACTTCGAGGTATGTAGTTTTGATAACATTGTTTCTTTCGTAAAGGAAGCTAACAATTATCCTACTACTACATTCGAAGAGTTGTTTGAGGATATGAACCTTTCTTCAAAAGGTACTATAAAGCCTCACGCTCGTTCTTGTAAAGAAAACAATCATAAGAACGTTAAGAAGAAATTAACTTCAGATGATTGCTGTTGTGATTGTTTTTGTGCAGAATGCTAATGATTACACCAAAGTACAAAATACCGGAATACGACATTCCATACTACGAAGATAATACACGTATTAGTAATAGTGCGATAGGCTGGTTCTTGAATAAAGGGCCGGCCTATTTTCGTAATATGCTGGATGGTAAAGAGAAAGGCTTAGATTTGCCACAGTTACGTAAAGGAACCATGATACATGAGTTCCTGCTTCAACCAGATCAGTTCTGGAATGATTACGTTCTGTTCGATGGCGAAAAGCCTAAAAGTGCGCAAGCACAAAAGTTCTGTGAAAACTTAATAAATACCGTTGAAATAGAGCTAAATAAACAGCTCTCAGAAGCCTATCGCAAGTCTTATAGTATAGTTGGAAAGAGTGAAGACAAAATCCTCTCAGAAGCGCTTAAAATAAGCGTAGAGTATAAGGATTATATCGAAGCCTTAAAAACGAACAAGATACTTATATCTGAATACGATTTAAAACAACTTGATACTATTAAGAATAATGTGCAAGCTCACAAGTTAGCATGCATACTGTTGCGAAAATCTGGAGAATACGGCTTTACTCATATATATCATGAATTCCAAATAAATTGGGATTTTCATTTACCGTTTAAGTGCATTAAATGCAAATCTTTATTAGATAGTTGTACATTCGACTTTCAAAACAAAGTATGTACAATTATGGATATCAAGACTACGGCCAAACTGTGGCACTTTGAGGACAGTATGAAAGAATTTGATTACTGTAGACAATTGTGTTTTTATAAGGATGCTGTATATTGGTATCTTGCAAATGTACTAGGAATAACTGATGAATTTGATAAATGGAGATTCGAGTTTTATATTATTGCTATTGATACAACAGGCAGTAACGAAATAAGAGTTTTCAGATTGGATTCATCTCAGGTTTGTTCTAGAAACGATGTAATAAATGATACAATGACAGAAATAGCATGGCACATGGATAAAAATCTATGGGAACATGGTTATGAGTATTATGCTGGAGACGGTAGTGAAACTTTAAACCTATGACAGATTTCGATAAAGTAGTAATTCCACTACTTAATGAAGATATACTGCCATCAGACATTGATGAGCAGTTTGTTGGATGTTTTACAGAAGATCTGGATCACCCAACAGATATGCCTATAATTTACATGTTGTTCAAGTGTGATAAAGTTACACAAAATTCTATTAACCGTATCAATCGTATTGAGAAGTGTAAAAACTTGCATACGACTAGATACAAGATGATTGATAGTACAAATTGCGTAGCTTATGGATTTATTCTGACGGGAAAACGGAAAAGTCTTATTACAGGTAACTGTGATTTAGATTTAAAAGATTGCTTGAAAATAGCATCTTTTTGGGGCTATAATGATAATATCATAAACGTGATTAATCATATGCCTTGTGTATTAATGGTGAATAAAGAAATGCCGTTGGAAGATTTCCAATATACAATTGATGACATATTTACAGGTAAAACAAAAGGGGAAGGATTGCAATTGAGCAGTCCCTCCCCTTATTTTTTTTCAAAAGAGTCGTCGATAATTCGGTGAATTTCAGATAGAGTCATTATGGCTGAAAACTTCCACCAGCATCAAATGATCCGCCTCCAAAATCCTATCCGGCGTCAAACGATTCTTCCCCAAAAGAATCGTTGTCGTTGTTGTAGTCGTCAGGCATTACAGGTTCGCCAGAAGAACTTCCTGTAGAATCGTTTCCAAACAAATGTAAATACCAGTATTTATTTCTGTAGTAATTCTATTTAGCTCTCAATGTATTATAGTTGGCATCTTCGTACAAATTACTAAATGGAATCATCTTCATCATGTCTCTAAACCATCTGCTAGACCCTTTATATGCGCCAGACTTTACGGTGTCAGTAGGATTATGACCAGTAAGACCCATTGCGTCAAGCATGTAAGTGAATCCTGTTCCAAAGTCATTCCATACAGACTACAATGTTGTAATAGATCCCACAAAGTCAGCAACAGTTGTTGGGTCAAGGTTTGTACCTCTAGCCTCTGCAAGACGAAGTGATACCAAGTATAGATACTGTATCCACCACGACTTATCATCATCAGCTTTCATCTTTAAGAATATAGAACCTAACGTAGCAGCTGCGCAGATAGCAATATCGGCAGACACTGCTTTAACACCTTCGATTTCAAGCTATGTTATACCTTTTAGCTTTTCTCTCTTTTCTTCGTATTCCTATTTCTTTGCCTAGTCGTTAGACAGTAACGAACGTAATCCGTAAACCCAATTGGTTACATATCTCCTAACCAAGTTAGCTATAGATGTATAATGTCCTCTTTCTATTTCTCCGGTTTCATAGTTATAATATCCGTAGCTCTAAGCCTCTTCAGCTGTCTTAGGATTCTTTACAGGAATTCCGTTTTCATCCAATTCCTTTACGATGTAATCGTTTGCATTCTGCATTCTTTCATATATATTACCTACAATAAAGTTACGCATCATAAACATCATTGCAGTATACAGATTCTATCTAGCCTTGGACACTTCTGTTGCAGGCATGACACCATTATAAAAAGCAGTCCTTTGGGCAATTTTGTTCTTTACATTCTTGGCTATCTTGTTATTCAAATATTTTGCAAACGCCTTATTTACGGTTGGTAAATAATCACCAGGCTCCCAATCATATGCGTCGTATAGTGTTGTATGTAAGTCAGAATATACAGCCTTAGCCTACTTTTTTGTATATCCAGCGTCAGTAAATGCTTTTATAAGTTGATTACGAGTATAGAATCCAGGCTTAACTCCAGCATATGATGTATCTTCAAAAAGTCTAGTGTGATGATAGAATGACATCATTACTATAGAGTTATTCATATAATCACCAAGAGTATAACCTCCCATCATAAGGTATTTAAGACAAAATCTTCTGAACCAACCTTTATGTAAACCTTCAAATATTTCAGAGTTATTCTTACTTATTTGATTCATCTGCATTAAGGCTCCTTCTTTAGTTGTTGGCTAGGATTTTCCTAATCCCCTAAAATTATTCATAATAGTTTTAGGACTCAGCAATTTAATTATAGCCCAGCCGAAGTCTTTCATAGTAAGATATTTACCTACGAGAGAATCCTTAAATATCTGTAAGTTTGCATCTAATGCACCAACAGTCATAGAAGCCGTGTTAAGACCAAGCATATGGATAGAGCCGTATCTTTTTGCCCTAGATATCAAAGCTCTTGCAGTATCGCTCTTCTCGTTATTCTTAGTAAGACCTGATACTACATTCTTACCATAGAACTATGTTTCAAGAAGTGTGTTTATAGCTTCCTCGCTTCTCTGACTACTATACTTATCCATCTTCCTGAAATGCTTGTAAACATTTCCTGATCTAGAGCTTTTATATTTATCTTCTCTATATTCTGGATTAAGCTGTTTCTATATAGCAAGAATTTCCGGCAACAATTCCATTTTACCTTCATAATTCTTAGCCATATCTACAAACTGTATAACATTGCTACAGATAGACGAACTTATGTATTCTGGATTATCTAATCGCTTGACAAATCTAATAGGAACAGTACTTTCATCTTCTCCGCTAGGGGTAACTCTTTGTTTTGCGCCCTTTACTTCGACATCTGTATCACTAGGCATTATACTTACCATAGATTTACAGATATATCCAAATGTATCTTTAGCTGAATTAGGTCCTTTAACTACTCTTGATAAGAGCATGGCTGTAGTACCTTCTATCTAAGGAAGCGCGTTATTATAACCAGACTTAATAGCTGGTATTTTCTCATACATCTACTTCATTGTGCTAGTAAGCATGTCATAAAGTGCTCTGATATCTGAGTTCTAATTTATCTCCTAGTCAAAGTATTTGTCCTTATATTTATCTGTAAGCTAATATCCTGGTTCTTTTCTCTAAAAATCATACCTATCGTCATAGATTTTACTTGGAGTAGCATTACTTCTTTTAGAAAATCTTCCTGTAGGTTTTAGTATAATAGAATTATACGTATACCCATTGTATACAAACGTACTGCTCTTTGGTGTTATCTCATAGAAGCAATCAAGAGGCTACGGACCTTTCTTTGTATTCTTAAAGAAGAATCTATGGTCGATAAGGTATCTTAAATCCGAATCAGAAAATGTTGTTATATCTTGACCAAAGAACTGATTAAGTTCTCCATTCTTCGCTCTATCAAGATACTTGTCTCTAAAGAAGTCTAGTTTGCTTTTATTTAAACCAGGCTGCATAGCAAGTCTATAAGTAAAGTACTTTCTAAAATCAGACTTCGTTCCATTTTTACCAGAATCCTCTATATCTTGCTCAATCTACTATGCATTAGCAAAGAACGCTTCTGAGTCGTGTGGTAATCTAGAGAAGTCTTTAGATATACTTCTGTTGTCTTTTGTCAAAGTAAGAAGCCCACTCTATAGGTACTTTAATACAGGATCATTATACTAAGACTGCCCAACATTTGCAAGCTTGTACAGCAAAGGATTTATATCTACTGTAGAATTAAGTCTTATAAACTAATCTCTCTTTACAGGATCTGTAATTGCATTAAGCTCTTGTACAAAAGCAGCATTATCCTAATCGTAATCAGTCTAATCAGATACCCATTGATTGAATGATCTTAACTCTATAGCCATCCTGTACTTGTCATCCTCCTTCTTTTCTCCATTAGGATAGAATGGATTAGATAACTACTCAGCCTCTTCTTTTGCCAGCAAATAGGCTTTCTGCTACTCTGGAGACAGATCTTCGTAATGTACTGTTCCGTCTTTTCTTGTAGCCTGTTTTGCATAATATCTAAGATCTTCGTCTATTCTTTGCTTTTCTCTTATAGTATCTGGCGATAAACCATGACCATGAGGATTAGCAGGTATAGGGTCATTCTTAGTTTTAGGATAATATATAGGAGCAGAACGCATCTCTTGGTAGTATTTTCTAGTGTACTACTTTATTCTTCTACCATCATCAAATGCGTCCATCTCATCAAGGTATTTATAATATTTTGGCTTCTGCCATCCAGCTGGAGTATACTTCCATTTTTCCTGGTATACACTACAACCTGTCTATTTATCGATAAGCTCTCCAGTGTCTTCGTCCTGCTCATAGCCATACTTTTCCATCAAGCGCTATTGTTCTTCACGACGGTCCTGTTCATACTGTCCTTGATTGTACTCGGTTCTAAAATTACCTGTAGCCTTACCATCTTTATTAAATTCCATCAAAACCATCTCTGGATTTCCTGGAACAAGCTTACTCATAGCTTTCCAAGCATTACGTCTGAGCGCATCTATTTGGTGACCAATATTGTTTACGAATATCTATCTATCATAATCGATATCGTTAACCTTATTGTACAATATTCTAAGTATAGGAGAACTAGATCTTCCATACATTCCTGCCCACATCTCAAGCCAGTTGATATCTCCATACATAGCTTGTCTGAGAAGCCAGTCCTCAGCAACAATCTTAGCATTCTCTATATTACCAAGACCCATGTTATCATCTATGTATTGATCTACAATACCGGTTGTAAGCGCATGTAGTGCATTTCTATATAATACAGAAATATCCTGCATAGATGCATTTATTTGATCTATATGAGTCTTTAATATAGCAGGGAAGTTACCGAACACCTTAGCTGAATTTATTTGGTTTAGCACCTCTTTAAAGAAGCCTATAGAGTTCTTATCTATATCTATGAGCTATTGGGCTGTAATACCTTTAAAGTTATTTTTTCTTGAATTCTCCAAGAACTTGTATATAGAACCATCTGTTATATTTCCGTTTTGGTCCATATAACCAATTCTATCTACAACGTAGTTTACAAATGTACAAATAGCGTCATCATCAGACTGTCTCTACATTTTCTGCATAGTCTAGAATAGCTTGTCCTATATCTTTATCTACGATGGCGTTTTTGAAACAATATGGTCATATGTATCAAATAGGTCCTACAGTCTTTGTATAGCCTCATCTTTGCTAAGTGTATTGTCAGCCATAAGCTAGAACTTAGCTTTGTTCTCAAGTCTTACTTTGTTAAACTATGCTGATACCTTAACCTAATTAATATCTATATTAAGTAAGAACGACTATGCCAGATACTCGTGTAGCATCTCTTTGTTGGAGTCGTCTATAACTAGGTCTTTAAATGCATCTCTAACCTACGTATTAAACTACTCCCACACGTCAGCGGCCTTTGTACGCTCGGCAATATCATTAGCTTTGCCAACAAGTATATCTACAAGCTTTTCCTCTGCTTCTGTTATATTTTTTATCTTATACTGACTCATAATATCAGATAGAGCCTTTTGCACCATCTGTGAGTTCTAAAACATATCAAGATAATGATGGCAAATCTCGTGAGACTCAGTGTTAAGCTTTGCAGAACTTCTTCCGAATGCTACTTTAATCACGTTGCCTATAGCACTAAGCTTATTAGATATGTACTAACCAGAAGCTTTTGCAACATCTTTTAACGATGTGCTACGTATGTAGTCTACAAACTATATCTACAAATCTTTAGAAGATAAGAGTATATTGCCTTCCTTATCTACTGATTTTGTAAGACCAAATGATTTCTCCAACCTATCTGCCAAAGTAGTGTGCAAACGTTCGTATTCTGCCTAATTCCAGGCCTCTGTAGCCTCTCTAAGAGTCTTGCCTTCCTACTACTAAGCAAGGATAAAATTATCCTTTCTAGAGCCATAATTTTGAGCCATAGAGCTAAATGATTTAGCGTCAAACTATAATGCTCCATTATAGTTATCTAAGTCATCTATTGTAGGCTCTACTCTATCCTGCGTCCAGTCGTAATGATCTTCTATAAACTTTGACGTAAATATAGTAGCCTTCTCCAATATGGCCTTTTCTCTACTACCTCCATTACGCTGTAATAAATCCTTATACAGTGCGGAGTCTTTACCATTTAAATCCTTATCTAAAGGATATCCGTTGTTCTATGATAAGGCATAATAGGCAGCCTCTCGGCTACCTAAAATACCCTCATATTCATTTAACAACGCTTCGTTTTCTTTATTTCTTAACAAACACGTCATAATAATTATTTATTACAGTCGTCCTATCTTCTCTTTCCGAGCTCTTTAAGATCGTCTTTTATATCCTAATCATTTTTAACTTTATAAGAATCTTGTTTCTTTCTAAGTTCTTCTCTTACTTCCATAAGAAGTTTAGGGAATTCTTTACCCCATTTACTGTTGTCTTGTACATGAGTTAGAGTAGCATTACCAGTACTGAGAAGTCTTTGAAGAGCTTGTGGGTTTTGCTCAAATGATTCTTTTAACAATTGCTTCATAACAAAAGAAGATGATCTATCCCAAGCCTAAACATTTAAGTTTTTAATCTATCTTCCTAAAGATCTTAACTAAGAACCAGTTGTAGTGTACATAATTTCAGCCTATATAGACTTTCCACTCGGTCTAGTATTTCCATCATTAGATCTTGTGTCAGCAAATTCACTAGCCTTGATATACTAGAACGCCTATTCTACAGACTAGAAATCTTTAACTGATCCATCATTAAAATGATGAGTAAAAGGTCTAATTGCAAAATTGCTTAAATCAGCATTCTCGCCAGTTCCAGCATATATATTAACAGTATTAGATGTTTGAGCAGTATTAAAAGTCTTCTAGTATACAGCCTTTATAGCATTAGCAGCCTTCAAAGCTTTATCGTATCCTACATAACCTTCTCTATCAACCCACTATCCGTTTTTATTAACTTTATAATTCTATATATTCCTAGTACCAACTCCAGCAAAAGATTTTGTTAATACAGGTGTATCTTCTACCTCGAATCTACCTGTAGATTGATTATACTAATACCAGCTTTCTGTATTCAAGTCGTATACATGTACAGGTTTACCCTATTTAATACCAACTTGTACTGCCATATTAGTACCACCCTATACTGCTTTATATGAACTAGTTATATTAGCTATAGCAAATACGCCGTCAGACTTATCTACCTGATAAAAGTTTCTTGCAAGTAATTCTCCGCCAACATCATAAGGAAGCTCCCTTCCAGTTAGCTGTTTTATCTATTCTCTTGCATAGTTAGATTGTTCATGAGTGATTGAGAATGGTTTAACATTTCTATCTCTAAGAGTTTTAGACAACCTCTAATTGTCTGCAGGTCTAAAATGATTTATATTTGTTAAACCAAACTGTCTACCTATAACATCCCAATACGTATCGCCACCATAAGCTCCACCAGAGTTCATTGTGTAATTTTGCGGATTATTATTCTGCTTATTCTACAAAGTGCTCTAGCTTTTTGGTAATTTTGTAAATATAGGAATATTTATATCTTCACCTGCCTTTGTTTTAGCCGATCTTTCTCCAGTCTTTGTAAAACCAAGATCTGCAAATCTACTTAATCCATGTATTCCGCCCTTGGTAAGCTCTCCCCATGTTGATAGATTTGCTCCATCTGGAATTACGTCAGCAACAGCCTAGAATAGAATAGCTTTTTCTTCTTGAGTAAAAGCGTTAGGATTTTTACTATCAGTAGGCTTAAAGTGTACAGAATAGTTATTGTCTTCTAAGTCTTTAACAACCTCAAAATAACCTTTACTTTCCTTTCCTTTAAGATATATTCTTCTAGTCTTATTCTATTTACTACTATCGGATTTCCACGGCTTAGCAACATCTTTTACAACTACGTTGTCTGAATACGTATTCTAGAAAGAGTCGGAATAATCGTTATGAGTGCTCTTGTGTTCTATACTAACATATTTTGCTAAATCCGCAGTTTTATCATACAGGTATTTAAACAACGCAGGAGTACGTGCTTCCGTAATCTATGAAATCTTACCATTGGATAATCCGGTTGATGGAAGATAAATCTTTCTATACTTACCTGTATCCCATTCGTCTTTGATAGCCTAGAACTCTGCATCTATAACCTTCTTGAACTCTTCTATGTCGGAATCATTCCATCTACCAGAATCCCTTGTTCTACCTGTTGAAGGATCGTACCAATGCTGTGTAGATACAGGCATAGCGTTATCCATACCTCTAATTATAGCAGCTGTTGCATTAGGGAACATCTTACCTAATCCATAGGTCCTAGCGTACTTACTATCGTTGCTTATAGGATTACTACCAGAAGTTCTATTTGTATTGTCTCCGAATACATATAACACATCAGGATTATCATTAACTTCCTATCTTGTCCAATTTCCTGGATGATATTCAATCTTTCTCTCAGCCTATTTAGGTAAAGAAGGATTCTCTATATCTCCTGTATAAGGGTTAGATACAGGTACACTAGATATAACGATAGCAGTCTTTCTAGGTCTTGTTAAAGCGGTATAGATAAGCTCTGATTTCTCTTGGTTAGAAGTAGCTGTTGTGCCCATTATATCCTTTTCGTCTACAACCACAATATCGTATGTAGAACCCTAAGATTTATGAGCAGTAATAGCATAACCAAAATCAACATCAGCATATCGTCCTTTGTATTCCCAGAAATCACTCCAAGCCTATTTCTTCAATGCTCTATTGGTCTATCTCTTAGCATAAGAAGCTAATTCCTATAATTTCTGATTATATAATCCAATATCATTTCTAGATACAACCTATATAACACAATCTTTTTGCTCATTACCAGTTCTTGTGTACGCAGTACCATTTGTTTCAAGATACAATGTGTGAACTCCAAATTCATCAGTATCTTCATCCTAAATACTCTTTATCTATATTTCTGAAGAGTTTTCCATTGTGGCATTAACATCTGGTAGATCGTATGGAGAATTTAAGATAAGCATATCTCCCTTTGAGTAATCAGAATCCTTACCAAATAAAGCTTCATGAATCTTCTAATTTAATTCAGTCTTCTCGTTTACGTGATATGTTACAATCTTCACATGATTAGTAAGACCTTTTTCAACAGCGTTCTTAACAGCTTTGATTACTGAATTTAAAACTTCTCCTTCACTGTTGGAGAATAATAAAGATCCCTTATCAGTAATCTGGTTATTTCTAACAATGTGTTGTGTAGGATTAAGCTCCGGGTTTTCTTTCTAAGAGTTCTCCCAGAAATAATCAGCATATGGCAATATTGGATTAGCTTCACCCTATCTAACTCTAGTGATAAGCTTAGACTTATGTTTACTATTAAATATGTCAGACTTTTTATTTAAAAGATCCTTATGAGTTCTATAGAATTCACTTTGTTCGTCTCTGATTGGCTATATCTGACCTATATCTCCCAAGAATAACATCTAGAATGGTCTAGAAAGACTAGAGTTTATATCAATGATCTTTTTGAGAACATCTTCTGTTATCATTGATGCCTCATCTATAACAAGCAATGCTGGAGGATTGTCTAACAATGGAACTTTTAGACCTACCTGGAATTTAGTTGTCTATGTATCATTATCATTAATACCCTTCATTCCGAGTAAACCTGCTATACTAAAGAATTTCTTTCCTCTTGTATCGTCTACAAAACTACTCTTTATTACACCCTTAGCTTTATGAGATACCGCTGCAACATATATCTGCTCATCTTCGAATTCTTTAAGAATTTCTTTAGCTATAGTAGTCTTACCTGTACCAGCTTTACCTTCGATAACATAATACTATGTAGGATCTGTGTTAGTCTTTAAGAACGATACGGCGTTCACTATAGCGCTTTGCTATTCTTTGTTGTAAGTAATTCCTCCAGACTTACCGGTTGATCTAACAGTGGTGACATCAGTATTCCTTACAGGAGATTCTGTCTTTGTTTCTTCTGGCTCAAGTTTCTTTGTATCAATATAGAACTTCTATTTGATCTATTCGATAAGTTTCGCATACTGCGAATCGTTCTCTTGATAACCAATATAGTTCATAGCAAAGCCAAAGTCACTATTACCGAATTCGAATATATCATTTCCTTTGAAGTGCAAACCCCTCTTCTTACATAATACATAAATAGGTACTTCTGTTAAACTTGTATTACCAGTATCCTTATCTTTTATTCCATCAAATTTGCTTACACCAACCAATCTATAAAGTGATCTGTTAGAGTTATTGCTATCTTTTGTTGAAAGCTCGTCTTTTACAGTAATATATCTAGGATACTAACCATTGTCAAGTCTATTTATAGTTGTAACCCATTCACCTTTTCCGTTCTATGTGTATCCGCACAAAGCAAGAGGTTTCATTAACTATGGATCATATATTCCAGAGTCTGTAAAATTCTTCTGGTTCTTACGTATGTAATCATACTATGGAACAAAATCGGTGTCATTCCAGTTGTTTCTAAGTATATCATCTATAATAGCGTTTCTGGCATCACTTTCAAGATTTGTATTAAACTTATTTAACCAGAACTCTACATGACCAACAAATCCACTCTTAATCTTCCATGAGTTAGGAACATATTTAAAGAATCTATTAAATCCGGATTTCTCACCAGATGTTAACCATGCATAAACTACAAGGTCTCTAGCAAAGTCCTTCAACTCCTAATCATCTGGATAATCAAGCAACTCATCCCACGCATCAGTTAAATCATCTTGATTAAATGATGACTCAGATATGCTATGGAACGTACTGACAAACTTAGGTGCAGGATAAATCTACCCATTATTACCAATAGTAGTTTCATCTTTTACTTGATCAGATTCAACTAAAGA